>QIRE01000014.1_pt1 | contig 278552 bp, 238 predicted proteins | sample 2940141 | NCBI WGS metagenome assembly QIRE01 (sample SAMN09273532, study PRJNA473421) | Gut metagenome, whole genome shotgun sequencing project. | isolation source: gut tissue | host: Folsomia candida VU population | place: Netherlands: Amsterdam | collected 2016-03-06 | reverse complement strand
AGCACCCACACGAATTGCTTGATTCAGTTGTTAAAGAGCGGTTGGTTAAGATCTTTCGTCTCAACCGAGGCGCGCATTCTACAGCAGCCTCATTTACTGTCAAGTGATTATTTTCAGAAGCTTTCGAAGATTTCTTCAACAACTTCAACCACTTGCGCTTCCGAACTCTCGTTAGCGGGAGGCGAATTCTACAGCGTTACACGCTGCTGTCAACACCTCTTTTTCTCCGCTTCCGACCGAGAAGATCGAAACGTCAAAAGAGCCAAACATCACCACTCTTTCAACTCCTTCCAGGCTTCGATGACCTGAAGCAAGCCACTGCCGAAAACTGCGTAACTCATTGAGTTTCAAGGAGTTTTCCGTTTCGACTGCACCGGAAGTGGGGCGAATTATAGGCCTCCAGAATCTGCCGTCAACCCTTAATTTCGCTTTAGGCTGGAAAGGCCTGTTTTTCGCCTTCTATATAGTGGCAGACCACTACGCCCCCACGCCCCAAAAGACATCACGAAAGGATCCCCATCGAAACGTCACTGGAAACCGTCGCCCTTTTCTCCCTCAAACTGGCTTATGAGGAAGAAGGCCTGAGCCCGATCCTCCGCGATGATCTGCTCATGGGTGATTACCAGCGGGACATGCTCGAACGGTTGGTGCGCCGGGAAGACGCCCAGACCTGGCCCACTACATAGATGAAGGAAGTGGCGCCACGCCTCTATTTTGATATCTTGCCGTCCATCTTCAGCGCTCATCATCGGGAACGCGCTGATCTCAGGCTATTGAAGGTTTAAGGAAAGGATCGAATGGATTTTTTGTGTTTTCTGGCATTTGTCGCGGCCTGGGGGTTCATGTGGCGCTGGGTGGTGAAAAACCGCGGCAGCTGGAACCTGTTTCTCGGAAACCTCATTGGCGCGGTCGGCGGTTTCATTGTTGGCGTCGTGGTGCTATCCATCTTCCTGTCGTTGTTCCCGTCCGCAAACAAGTCAAAAGACAAGCCTGCGCCCGAGATTGCTAAAGAGGCCGCCGCGACGAAACCTGGACTGATGCCAGAGCAGGAGTCGGCCGCAACGCAAGCACCAATCGCTCCGGTTCCGGTTCCAGCACCGGTTTCCGACAACCTTGCAAGCTATGTCGCCAGCGAACCGCTGAATGAACCTTCACCACCCGAATCCGCGCTAATGCCCTACTACAGTAAGCGCATGGCAACATCGGTTTCTGAAAAGAAGATCGAAGACACCGCAGGCAAGAACTTTGTCACTCTGCGCCAGATGATGGGCAAGGATCCGAACGCTGACAAATCGGTACTGGCATCGGTTATGTGCACGCCTTTCATCCAGAGTGCCATGCGTTTTCCAATGGCGGCGGTCATTACCCCGCAAGAGAAAACCAGCAGCAAGCGGTTCAAGGATCAGACTTACACCATCAGTAATACTGTCACCGCCCGCAACATGCTCGGCGATGATGTCCGTTACCGGTTCGATTGTTCGATACAACAACTGCCGGCCAATGACTCGGGTTATGCCGAGTGGCGCCTGCTGGATCTGAAGCTGCAAAAGGCTGGCTCTTAAGCCTCGCTTAAGAGTTGAAGGCGCAGGCTGCGCTATCATCGCCAGCCTGTGCGCCTTGAGCTTTCCCCTCTGATGTCTCGATCCTCTGCTGACCTCTCCCCGCTGCCTCCTGTATTGGCCGGCCCGCTGTTGCGGCGGCTGGAACCGACACGACTTGTATTGTGGCTGGTGGGTACTCGCCAACTGACGCTGACCCTACGCCTGCAAGGTGTGGGAGACATTCCTCTCGACGCAACGAAATGCACGGTCATCCCTGTAGGCACTCGGGCGTTTGTCCATCTGATCGACGTCGTCCTCGACAGCGCCCTGCCCTGCGAAGAACGCATCGACTATGACTTGCTGATTGACGGCGAAACACAGATCGCCGATTGGGCGCCCCATCTCCTGTACCAGACAGACCCGCGCCCGAACTTCGTCCTGCGTTCTCGGATCGATCAACTGTTGCACGGCTCCTGCCGCAAGCCCCATCACCCGGCAGCGGACGGCTTGCTGTGCGTCGATCGATTACTCGCCGCCGAAACCGATCCGCAACAGCGCCCGGCCCTGCTGATGATGAGTGGCGACCAGATCTACGCCGATGACGTCGCCGGCCCGATGCTGCGGGCGATTCACGCCCTGAGCGAACGGCTTGGCCTGTTCGGCGAGCACCTCGAAGGTGCGGTGGTCAGCAACAGCTCCAAACTTTATGAGCACCCGGCCAGTTACTACCACCGTGCGGATTTGTTACCCGCGCTCGAAAGCAACGAGACATTGCGCGAACGTTTTTTCGGCGGTACGCGTAAGCCGATTTTCACCAGCAGTAGTGCCGACAATCATCTGGTGACGTTTGCCGAAGTCATGGCCATGTACTTGTTGGTGTGGTCACCAACGCCATGGACATTGATCGACCCGCAAGCACCAGCGCTGGCACCCGAACGTCGCCAGCGCTATACCCTGGAGCAGACCCGGATCGATGCCTTCAAGGCAGGTCTTGGTAACGTTGCCCGAGCCTTGGCGCACTTGCCGAGCCTGATGATCTTCGATGACCACGACATTACAGATGACTGGAACCTTTCCGCGCAGTGGGAAGAAACGGCCTACGGCCATCCGTTCTCCAAACGCATCATCGGCAATGCGCTGATCGCCTATATGTTGTGCCAGGGCTGGGGCAACAACCCGGATGCATTCAGTGAGCTGCTGGAGAAAACCCGACGCCTGAGCGACAGCGGTGATGACCACTATCTCGATGCGCCAGTGCAAGACGATCTGATCGATGAGCTGCTGCGTTTTCAGCACTGGCACTTTGTACTGCCGACCAGTCCGGCCCTGGTTGTACTCGACACCCGTACCCGACGCTGGCGCAGCGAAATGGCGCTCAAGCAACCTTCCGGTCTGCTCGACTGGGAAGCCTTGAGCGAACTGCAACAGGAACTGCTCGATCATCCGTCGGCAATCATCGTCTCACCGGCACCGATCTTTGGTGTAAAGCTGATCGAAACGGTGCAAAGGGTATTCAGCTGGTGCGGTTATCCACTGCTGGTGGACGCGGAAAACTGGATGGCCCATCGCGGCGCCGCCCAAGTGATCCTGAATATTTTCCGACACACGCGTACACCGGGCAATTACGTGGTGCTGTCAGGGGATGTGCATTATTCCTTCGTCTACGAAGTGCTTATCCGACACCGCAAGGCCGGCCCGCGAATCTGGCAGATCACCAGCAGCGGTATCAAGAACGAGTTCCCGAAAACCTTGCTGGAATGGTTCGACCGTCTGAACCGCTGGCTCTACTCACCCCGCTCGCCGCTGAACTGGCTGACCAAACGCCGACGCATGCGTATCGTGCCGTACATTCCCGAGCATGCCGAAGCAGGTGAACGTCTATGGAATTCGGCGGGGATTGGTCAGGTGTTTTTCAATGAACAAGGGCAGCCACAGGACATCATCCAGCACAACTCGAATGGCGCGCCAAAGACCCGAATGATGGCACCGGATCTGACGGATTATCCTGATTAGGATTGCGACAATTTCCGACAGCAGATTGCCCGGATGAAAAATGTGGCTGCCGAAAATAATCGGCAGCCACTTCAGACGCAATCAAGAGGATCACTTTGCCTCAAGTATCCGTCCCATCCCCCTGACAATCATCCCCACCTCCCGCTCATCAATCGTCAACGGCGGCAGCAACCGTATGGTTTTGCCCCGGGTGATGTTGATCAGCAGTCCATGATCCCGCGCAGCAATCAGTGTCAGGTCGCGAATCGGCTGTTTCAGTTCGATGCCGACCATCAACCCTTGCCCACGAATTGCCAGCACATTCGGATTGCCCGCCAGTTCCGCGTGCAAGCGACTGAGCAAGCGCTCACCTTGAATCCGCGCATTTTCCAGCAGGCCTTGTTCCTCGATGATCTCGAGCACGGTGCAGCCAACCCGGCAGGCCAGCGGATTACCGCCAAACGTGCTGCCGTGGCTGCCAGGGGTAAACAGCTCCGCTGCCCTGCCCCGGGCCAGGCAGGCACCAATCGGCACACCGTTACCCAAGCCCTTGGCGAGGGTCATGACGTCGGGAACGATGCCCTCATGCTGGAACGCAAACCAGCGCCCGGTCCGGCCTATGCCGGTCTGGATTTCGTCGAGCATCAGCAGCCAGGCGTGACGGTTGCAGAGTTCGCGCAGGGCTTTCAGGTAACCCGACGGCGCCATTTGCACGCCGCTTTCGCCCTGGATCGGCTCGACCAGAATCGCCACGATCCGCTCGCCATGTTGCTGCTGCACCTGCTCCAGTGCTTCAAGATCACCAAACGGCACTTTGACGAAATCACCTGGTAGATCGTTGAAACCCAGACGTACCGCCGGGCCATCGCTGGCTGACAAAGTGCCAAGAGTACGACCATGAAACGCATTGACCATGACCACCACCAGCGGCTGCTCGATCCCCTTGCGCCAGCCGTGCAGACGCGCCAGTTTCAGCGCGGTTTCATTGGCCTCGGCGCCAGAGTTGTTGAAGAACGCCCGCTCCATTCCCGACAGCTGCGTCAATTTCAGCGCCAACTGCTGCTGCCAGTCGATGCTGTAGAGGTTGGATGTGTGCAGCAGCAATCCGGCCTGTTCGCTGATCGCCGAAACGATCCGGGGGTGCGAATGCCCGACATTGGTCACCGCCACACCCGCAACCGCATCAAGGTACTCACGACCGGCCTGATCCCACAGACGGGTGCCCAGGCCTTTGGTGAAACTCAGGGCCAGCGGTTGGTACGTGTTCATCAGGGCGGCGGTCATGACTTCAAACTCCAGTGAAGGTCGGTGTGTTTGCAGTATGGTTAGCCACCAGAGCTGGATAAACTCGGGAAAACTTCAATCATTTAGAAGCAGGACTTGATAATGGATCTGTTCCAGTCGATGAGCGTCTACGTCAAAGTCGTGGAAGCCGGCAGCATGACCAAGGCCGCCCTGCAGTGCGAAATGTCCACGACCATGGTCGGCAATCACCTTCGCGCACTGGAACAGCGACTCGGCGTGCAGTTACTGCAACGCACCACCCGGCGTCAGCGGCTGACCGAATTCGGCACGGTCTACTACCAGCGTTGCCTGGAAGTATTGGGGCTCGTGACAGACTCCGAACGTCTCGCCGAACAAACCATGGATGAGCCGCGCGGCCTCCTGCGCATCACCGCACCGCTGACTTTTGGCGTCGAACGACTGGCCCCGGCGCTAAGCGAATTTTCCCTGCAATACCCGCAGGTAAAAATGGATGTGGTCCTGACCAACCGCCGCCCTGACTTGATGGAGAGTGGTCTTGATGTTGCGTTCCGGCTGGGGCATTTCGAGCAGTCGAATCTGATCGCCCGGCCATTGATCGACTACACGCTGACCGTCTGCGCCTCTCCGGAATACGTAGCCCGGCGCGGCATGCCACTGACGCCCGAAGACCTGCAACAGCACGATTGCCTGTCGTTCGCCTATCCCGCTGGCGATGACTGGCAATCGGTGGAAAAACGCTGGCGATTGAGTGGTCCGGAGGGGGAAATCATGATCGACGTCAGTGGGCCGATGCTGATGAACACCTCCGCCGGTTTGCATCAGGCGGCCCGTACCGGCATGGGCATCGTAATGTTGCCGGATGCACTGGTGGAACAGGATCTGCGCGACGGCAAACTGGTCACGGTGATTCCCGACTACCAACCGCCGAGCCGCCCATTGCACCTGCTTTATGCTCAGGATCGCTATCGACTGCCAAAGCTTCGGCGCTTCGTTGAGTTTGCGATGCAGACCTGGGGAAAAAGCTGACTACGCTTGGCATCGGTTCAATAACAATCACTTGGTCATCAAGGACTCGATCACCCAATGAAAAACGATCTGACGGTACGCGATCTACTACCCGCCGAAACGGAATCGGTGCGGTTGTTTCTCGGGCAGCACGGCTGGGCGCATCGAGTCGGATCCGCGGAGCATTTTGCGCAGTTGATTCAAAACTCGCAGCGGACGGCCGTCGCGCTATCGGGCGAACAGATTATTGGCTTTGCCCGCGGCATCACCGACGGTTTGTCCAATGGCTACCTGTCGATGGTGGTCGTTGATGTGCAGCACCAACGCAAAGGCGTGGGCCGGGCACTGGTCGAGCATGTGATGGGCGACAACCCCGACATCACCTGGGTACTGCGTGCGGGGCGCGAGGGAGCCGAAACATTTTTTGCCAGCCTGGGGTTTGAAACCTCAGTGATTGCAATGGAACGCCCGCGATTGAAATAACGGGTACTGAATGCGACCTCGGCTATTATCCACCTTCCTCTTTTTCAGCATGGATGCTGCGCGATGCTCACGATTCTGCAAAACACCCCGATACGGGCCTACGTGTTTTTTCTGATTGTGGTTTATTTCGGGATCAAGGCGTTTTCTCCCCGCCGTGAAAGCCGTCTCTCGATGCTCATAACACCACCCGCATTTTTGGCGTGGTCGTTGTACTCCCTGAACTTGACGATCGACCCGGTCCTGTTTTTTAGCAGTTGGTTCGGCGCGCTGTTGCTGGGCGGTTTCTCGGCCTGGCTGGTTTTCTCCCGTAAGGGCGTGGTACTCGACGACTCCTCGACTGGGCTGATCATGCCGGGCACCGTGAAAATCCTGATCATGTTCCTGATGTTTTTTTTCGCAAACTATTACTTCGGGTATCAGGATGCCGTAAATCCGGAGCTTGCCGCGTCCCCCGACATGCTGCTGCTCAAGTCCACGGTGTCGGGTTTCATGTGCGGCCTGATCAGTACCCGCTCGCTGAAGCTCTACTGGGCACTGCGAGCCCTTGTTGCCCGACAGTCGCCCGTGACCGCACATTAACCATTGGATAACCGGTGATCACGATCCGCTTTTCACCAGCACCGGTTTCTCCTGATAACGCTGGGCAAACAACTGCTTCAACTGCGCCACTTTCGGCATGTCATTGATCACGATGTACGGATAGCTCGGGTGTTCGGTGAGGAAGTCCTGGTGATAGTCCTCTGCCGGGTAGAAGCCGTTGTAGGTTTCCAGTTTGGTCACGATGGGTTTGCTGTAGGCATGCGCCGCATCAAGCTGGGCGATATAGGCCTGTGCAACGCGTTGCTGATCGGCATTGACCGGGAACAGCGCCGAGCGATATTGGGTGCCACTGTCCGGGCCCTGGCGGTTGAGTTCAGTCGGGTTGTGGGCCACCGAGAAGTAGATCTGCAACAGGCTGCCGTAACTGACCTGAGTTGGATCGAAGGTGACCTGCACCGATTCGGCATGGCCGGTATCCCCTTCGCTGACTCGTTCGTACTCCGCCGTATTCGCCGCGCCGCCGGCGTAACCGGAAACGGCTTTCTGCACACCTTTGACGTGCTGGAAAACACCCTGTACGCCCCAGAAGCAGCCACCGGCGAACACAGCGGTTTCACTGTGCGCCTGGGTGTTTTCGTCGAGTGCCGGCGGCGGAATGACCACGCCCTCCTCGGCCCCGAAGGAAAACGCCGAGCACTGCGCGACAACCCCGGCCGTCGCGACGCCCAGCAGCAGACGACGCCAGATAGTTTGAGCTTTCATGTTCTGTACTCCTGATCAGCCGAAGGTAAAGGCGTAGGCCGACACGCCCGGATCGAGAAACTCGATGCTGAAGGTGCGGTCCTTCACGTCAGCGGTTTGCCGTACCAATTGATACAAGCGTTGTTCGGTCACGCGACCGCTGCCGTCAGGCGCCACGTCGACACCGTGGGCATCGCCCGGCGCCTGACCATCGATCATCACTTTGAAGCGCACCGGTTTACCGTCCGCCCCAGGGCCCAGCACCAGGTGCAGGTCGCGGGCATGGAAGCGATAAACGATACGACTGGCCGGCGCACTGGCGGTGGCACGCTCAGCACCGACCGCCCATTGGCCGCCGAGGCTCCAGTCATTCAGGGCAAGATTTGCAGGTGTCTTGTAGGCCGCGACCTTGTCAGGCACCAGGCTGGTTTCCGGTACGAAATGTTCTGCGCGCTGGTAGCCGACGTAGGTTTCCGGTGACAGCACCTGATTCATGTCCGGTGCAAGCTGCACGCCTTGAGCGTCTGCGTTGATCAGGCCATCAGCCACGGTTTTTGCACCGGCCTCACGCAACAGTTGCTGGATGACTCGTTCCGACTCGGCGTAGTCCCCTTCGCCAAAATGGTGGTAACGAATGCGCCCCTGAGCGTCGGCAAAGTAATGCGCCGGCCAGTATTCATTGTTGAAAGCGCGCCAGATCTTGTAGTCGTTATCGATGGCTACCGGGTAGTTGATGCCCAGTTCCTTCATGGCTTTGGTGACGTTGCCTACATCACGCTCAAAGGCGAATTCCGGCGCGTGGACACCAATCACCACCAGCCCCTGATCGCGATACTTCTCGGCCCAGGCTTTGACATAAGGCAGCGTGCGCAGGCAGTTGATGCAGGAGTAAGTCCAGAAATCCACCAGCACCACTTTGCCCTTGAGTGCCTGGGCATCCAGCGGCGCGGAATTGAGCCACTGCACTGCGCCATCAAGCGCCGGCAACTGACCTTCGACCGGCAGCGAGCCTGGTGCCTTGGCGGCCATTTTCATCGCGCCGCCGGCTGCCATCATGCTGCCGTTCGCCGCGTCATCCGCTGCGGGAATCTGCGCCATCATCGTGCCGTTGCCCTGAGGGGATTTGCCCGAAAGCTTGCCGACCAATGCCTGCTCCAGCCCTCCGGTGGAGGCGGTCGAGAACCGCGCCAGAATCCCGGTATCAAGACCCAGTGCGATGGCGGCCACACCGGCCAGCATCGCGGCCCCGAGCCCGCGCCGGATCCACTCACCAGTCCCGATCGAACGTTTCATCACAGCAAAGACTTTACCGCCGAGCAGCAACGCCGCCGCGAGAGAAGTCGCGGCACCCGCCGCATAGGCGAGCAACAATAGCGTGGTGGCGATGCTTGCCCCTTGCAGCGCGGCACCGGTCAGAATCAGCCCGAGGATTGGCCCGGCGCAAGGCGCCCACAGCAGCCCCGTGGCGACGCCGATCAGAAACGAAGCGCCGGGACGCGGACGATTGTCCTGGCCGGCGGCCTGCGACAAGCGACTGCCGGCGGACACCAGCGGCCGGGTCAGACGCTCGGCCAGACGCGGCAGCAGCAGCGTCAGCCCGAACAGTGCAACGAACAGCAACGCGAGCCAGCGACCGTACTGATTGACTTGCACCACCCAACCGCCGCCCACCGCCGCCAACGAGGCGACGAGCGCGAAGGTCAGCGCCATCCCCGCCAACAGCGGCAAGCCACTTTTGATAAACGGCTGCCCGGTGCGAGCGAAGACAAAAGGCAGAACCGGCAGGATGCACGGACTGACGATCGTCAGCACACCACCGAGATAAGCGAGAACCAAGAGCCACATAGTGTCGTCCTGTTGTAAGTGAAGATCGCCGGCGAGCCACGACTCAGGCCGCCACGGGTTTGAAGGTCATGGCCAGACCGTTCATGCAGTAACGCAGACCGGTGGGTTTGGGCCCGTCGTCGAACACATGACCGAGGTGACCACCGCAACGCCGGCAGTGGACTTCCTCCCGCGTCATGCCGAAAGAACGGTCCTGACGTATGGCCACGGCGTGTTCCAGCGGCGCCCAGAAACTCGGCCAACCAGTGCGGCTGTCGAATTTGGTCTCGGACGAGAACAGCGCCAGATCGCACCCGGCACAGGCAAACGTGCCGGTCCGGTGTTCGTTGTTCAGCGGGCTGCTGTAAGCGCGCTCCGTGCCCTCTTTGCGCAGCACTTCGAATTGCTCATCAGTGAGCAACCCATGCCATTCACTGTCGCTGTGTGTCACTTCAAACGCTTCGTCGGCCAACGCCTCGCCGACCAACGCAGAGCCGGTGGATAACTTTGGCAATACACCGGCCAGAAGGGCTGTAAGCCCCAGCCCGCCGCCGGTTGCCAGAATCTGTCGCCGTGAAAACATGGCCGTCTCCCAAAATTCCAGATGCCTGTCGTGGAACACAGCCTAGGCTTGGGTTGATCGCCAAATCCTCACGGGAAGTTAAACAATTCGTGATAACTCGCCCGGAGGAAAACCCGCACAATGCGTTCATCGCGCCGAAGGATTGAGCTTCATGGAACAGACCAAACGCGTCCTGGTGGTCGAGGACGACCTGCACATTGCCGACCTCATTTGCCTGCATCTGCGGGACGAGCAATTCGAGGTGGTACACAGCGCCGACGGCGATGAAGGCATGCGCCTGCTGCAACAAGGTCACTGGGATGCGCTGATCCTCGACCTCATGCTGCCGGGGGTAGATGGTTTGGAAATCTGCCGCCGCGCCCGGGCCATGGCCCGCTACACGCCGATCATCATCACCAGCGCCCGCTCCAGCGAACTGCACCGCATTCTCGGCCTCGAACTGGGTGCCGATGATTACCTCGCCAAACCGTTTTCGATGCTTGAACTGGTGGCTCGGGTCAAAGCGCTGCTGCGCCGCGTGGACGCCATGGCCCGCAATCTGAAGATGGACGCCGGCAGCCTGAGCCTCGATGGCTTGACCATCGACCCGATCACCCGTGACGTGGCCCTCAACGGCCAGCGCCTGGACCTCACTCCCCGGGAATTCGACCTGCTGTATTTCTTCGCACGTCAGCCGGGCAAGGTGTTCTCGCGCATGGATCTGCTCAACGCAGTCTGGGGCTACAGCCACGAAGGTTACGAACACACGGTCAACACCCACATCAATCGCCTGCGGGCGAAAATCGAGGCCGATCCTGCGCAACCGGTGCGCATCCTCACGGTGTGGGGCCGCGGCTATAAATTCGGCACGAGCGCAGAGCAACCATGAAACTGACCCTGACGCAGCGCCTGTCACTGGTGTTCGCCGTGTTGCTGCTGGCGTGCTGCGGCACGTCGGCGTGGTTGCAAGTGCGCTCCAGCCAGATGCATGAGCTGGAGGTGGTGCAAGGTCTGTCCCGGGATCTGGCGCAACACATCGCCCACGACACGGTGCTGATGGACAGCAACGGCCTGATGCCCGGCGCGGTGCGCGAATTGTTCAGCCAGTTGATGCTGGTCAACCCGAGTGTCGAGGTGTACCTGCTCGACACCGAAGGCCGGATCGTCGGCAACGCGGCACCGGAAGGACGCCTGCGTCGGCAGACCGTCGATCTCGCGCCGATTCGACGACTGCTCAACGATCAACCGTTGCCGATCCTCGGCGACGACCCGCGCAGCGTCGATGGTCGCAAGGTCTTCAGCGCCGCGCCATTGCAGGTCAACGGCAAAGCGGCCGGTTACCTTTACGTGGTCCTGCTCAGCGAAGCGCACGACCGTTTCGCCGAGCGCGGCGCCACCAGCGCGGCGCTCAACACGGCGCTGTTGTCCATAGGGCTCGTTGCATTCCTGTGCCTGATTGCCGGCCTGACGGCATTCAATCTGATCACCCGCCCGTTGCGACGATTGACCGAAACCGTGGGCCAATTCGATATCGATGGCGCACCACAATCACTGCCCATCGCGCCGACACCTGTGGACAAGTCCGCGGACCCGGATGAAATCGCCGTGCTCGACGCGGCGTTCCGGCAAATGCAAAACCGCCTCGGTGAACAGTGGCGTTCACTGACCCGTCAGGATCAGGAGCGCCGGGAACTGGTGGCGAACATTTCCCATGACCTGCGCACACCGTTGGCCTCGCTGCATGGTTACCTTGAAACACTGTCACTCAAGGACGCCACCCTGTCCCCGGAAGAGCGCCGTCGCTATCTGGGCATTGCCCTGGATCAGAGCCGCAAGGTTGGCGGACTCGCGCAATCGTTGCTGGAGCTGGTGCGCCTGGAACATGGATTCGTGCAGCCTGTGCTGGAGAAGTTTTCCCTGACCGATCTGGTACAGGACATCTTCCAGAAATTCGAACTGGGCGCCGAAGCCCGAAATGTTGCACTCAAGGCCAGCTTCAACACCAACCTGCCGACCGTCTGCGCGGACCTCGGGCTGATCGAGCGGGTGCTGACCAACCTGTTCGATAACGCCTTGCGCCATACGCCGTCGGGTGGCGAAATCGAACTCGGTCTGAAACCCCAGGGGGCCTTGGTTGAAATCACCGTCAGCGACACCGGCCCCGGCATCGCCGCCGAGTTGCGCGAGGGTTTGTTCCTGCGACCGTTCAATATCGGTGGTGCGCGACGCGATGGCGGCCTGGGCTTGCGAATCGTGCACCGGATCCTGCAACTGCACGGGCGCGAAATCCAGTTGCTCGATATCGCAGGACGGGGCGCGACCTTTCGCTTTTCGCTGCCGGTGGATCAACAGAACGCCGAACAGTGGATCGTACGTTCGATGAACCTGAATACGCCGGGCAAATAATCAACTCCACCGGGCCGTTGCTCCGTGACAACAACGTCCCGCTCCCCTAAATTAGTCGGCCTGAAAAAGCCCCCCGAGCTTTCTCGTCTCATCTCAAGTTAAAAAAGTAGTGAAATTTCAATGTCCGATTTCAACACCGCTGAATCCGTAGTCACCCTGTCGTCCAAAGCGGAATACGAAAACTCCATCAATCTTTCACAACACATCCCACAGGCGAAGATCATCAGCGAGATGGTGCTGGACGCGTTCCAGTCGAGCCGCGAAAGCGACCAGATCCGCGAGCTGCGCGCTGCGATCCGCCAGGCCCACGACCGCTTCGATGACGACCAGGCCTACGAGCTGATGGGTGAACTCAAGCGTCTGAAAGATGCCGAAGCCGCCGACATTGCAGCGCTTGAAGACCTGAGCAGCAAATTCCCGATCAGCCGCATCCTGTCCAGCTTCAAGGACGACCCGGCGTTCCAGGAAATCGTCTACGGCCTGGCCCTGAAGGTACTGAACCAGACGCATCAGGCGATCAGCAATCCGAGCGGCGGCAAGAGCAAAGCCGCGCGCGCCAAGAAAGACGTCGAAGTGTTCAGCATCAGCAAGGACGGCATCAGCGTGACCCTGCCAATGCGCACGCCGCGTTCGCGCCTGAGCGTGGATCGTGAAGCACTGGAATTCCTCGGTTTCACCTTCGTCGGTGAAGGCGAAGAAGCCGAGCTCGAAGGCGAGACCTTCGTCGACAACGCCGGCACCGAGCACGCGATCAACCGCAAGAACATCATCACCGCGCTGCAACAGCAGACCGCGTTCGACGGTTACAGCATCGCCGCCCAATAAGCGCAGCGCTGACGAAAAAAGCCCCGCTCTGAATTTCAGGCGGGGCTTTTTGTTGTGCGGCTTTCAGCGATTACGCCGAAGGATGCACCGCTGCGATCATGTCGACTTCGATGGCGGCGTTTTTCGGCAACTGATAGACGCCGACAGTTGTACGCGTATGGCGGCCAGCATCACCCAACACATAACTGAAAACGTCGGATGCACCGTTGGCCACTTCGCTCAAGTCGACGAAGTCCGGGGTCGACTTCACATAGACCGTGACCCGCAATAATGCCCTGACCTTGTCCAGCGAACCGACTGCATCGACGATGAACGCCAGGCAACGCATGGCACTGATGCTCGCTGCGGCCTGCGCATCCTTGAGCGTCAGCTCCAGCCCGACCCGCCCCGGATACTGAATCTTGCCCTCGGTGCGCGGCACCATGCCACTGATGTACAGCTCATCGTGATGACGGACCAGCGGCGCGTAATTGCCACCCACCGTGTTCTCGCCATTGATGTCGTAATTCAGCTCTTTTGCCAGGGCAATGAAGCGCTCGTCGCAGGTCATCCTCTCAGTCATTTCGCCCAGCCTCTTGATCGATGCATGAAGAATTGCAGATTACGACAGTTGAACGCCGAACAGTGCATGGCGCCATAACTGACAGGGTTGGATCCAAATCTAGGGCTTTTACCGACACACCGCAACCTATGGTTGCTTGTACGAAAAAGCCCCGCACGACATTGAACGTGCGGGGCTCTATTTAGACTTGGAAACGACTTTAAACAGCGCTCAATCGCTCGACCATGTCAGGGAATTTTTCCACCAAACGGATCAGCAAGGCAGCCTGAGCGTTGGGCTTTGATTTCTCCTGCTCCCAGTTTCTGAGGGTGCTTGGACTTGTCCTGATTCGCCTGGCAAAAACTGCCTGTGACATGTGCAGTTTTTCCCGTAACGCTACGATTTCCTGAGCAGCGACTTCGGGGGCTGGTTTGTCCTCAAGTGTCGTATTACGTAGCGTGATTTTTCCTTCGCGTTGAGCCGCCATCTCATCAACGCCCTGCATCAATTCTGCAAACAGGTCGCGTTTTTTCATGGGGTACCTCGTGTTTTCAACTCTTTCTCTATGGCTCCTTTGAGCGCCCTCTCTTGATCGGCGGTCAAATTCTCAAGCTCATCTTTGTCATAAATCGCAAACATCCAAAACTGGCCATCATTCATAAGCCAATAATAGATAACTCGCAAGCCGCCTCGCCTGCCTTTACCACGACGAGCATCCGCCCAACGCAGTTTTCGGAAGCCACCGGTTCGTGGCATGACATCGCCTGCATGCGGATTGCTCTGCATGTAGGTCTGTAGCTCACGATATTCGTCGTCCGTGAGGTAATGACCCAGGTTTGCGGTGAACAGTGTGGTTTCAAAGAATATTGTTCTCATTCAAAAACTATAAGCAAATTGCTTATAGCTGGACAATAAACACCTTTCGTTGCGGATAAACAATCCTCAACAAAAAACCCCGCTCATCTCTCGATGAACGGGGTTTCTCGTACAGCGTTCGAACCTTACGGCGCGTACGTCAGCAACAGCTCGGTCGGCACCTTGAAGTCCAGGGACATCATGACGCTCAACGCGGTGATGGTGAAGATCGAGAACACAAACAGCTTGCGTGCCCAGACCGTGTCATCCACCGCCTTGTAGCCGGTCCAGGCCATGTACAACCAGTACATGCCCATGGCCGCGGCGACGGCGAGGTAGCTCATGCCGGCGTAGCCGCTGAAGGTCAGCATCAAGGTCGCCACGAGGAAGGCCAGGATGTAGAGCAGGATGTGCTTCTTGGCCACCTGGATTCCGCGCTTCACTGGCAGCACCGGAATCGATGCGGCCAGGTAATCGTTGAAGCGGAAGATCGCGATGGCATAGGAATGCGGCATCTGCCACAGGCTGAACATCACCAGCAGGGTCAGCGCGGCCATGTCGAAGCTGTTGGTCACGGCCACGTAACCGATCACCGGCGGCATGGCGCCCGACAGACTGCCCACCAGCGTGCCGTGAACCGACTTGCGCTTGAGGTACAGGCTGTAGAAGCCGACATAGATGATGAAGCCGATCACGGCGAACAATGCAGCCAACGGGTTGGCCACCTTGTACAGCAACGCAACGCCGGCGACACCTAGGACGGTCGCATAGACCAAGGCCAGTTTCAGGGAGATCAAGCCCTGGACCAGCACCCGGTTCTTGGTGCGTTCCATCTTCAGGTCGATGTCACGGTCGATGCAGTTGTTGAACACGCAACCGGAGGCCACGACCAGGGAAGTGCCGATCATGGCGGCCAGGAACACCGCCAGATCTACATGCCCTTTCGAGGCCAGGAAGAACCCGCCTGCCACAGAAAGCACGTTACCGAAAATGATCCCCGGTTTGGTGATTTGGATAAAGTGCTTGAGCGACATCGGGTCTACCTCACTTCGCCATCATGAACGTGTGGATGCTGAACATGATCCACAGCGACAGGCCGACCAGCAGCAGGATCACGATGGCCGTGAAGACGAACGCGATCACATTGTTACGCTGAGCCACGGAGCGGTCCAGGTGCAGGAAGTAATACAGGTGAACGATCACCTGGATGACTGCGAACAGCAGGACGATTGCCAACGTGGTGGACTTCGGCAAGGTCGGGAACATCACCAGGCCGAACGGGATGACGGTCAGGATCACCGACAGGATGAAGCCGATGGCGTACGACTTTACGCTGCCGTGGCCAGCATCATGGCTGTCATGGGAGTGTGCATTAGCCATTACAGGGTCCCCATCAGGTAAACAACGGTGAATACGCAGATCCACACCACGTCCAGGAAGTGCCAGAACAGGCTCAGGCAGCTCAGACGGGTCTTGTTGGTCGCCGTCAGGCCGTGCTTGTTGACCTGGTACATCATGATGCCCATCCAGATCAGACCTGCGGATACGTGCAGACCGTGGGTACCGACCAGGGTGAAGAACGCCGACAGGAAGCCCGAACGGCTAGGACCGAAGCCCTCGGAGATCAGCAGGTGGAACTCGTTGATCTCCATGGCGATGAAGCCTGCGCCGAGCAGGAAGGTCATGAACAACCAGCCCAGAACCTGCTGCTTCTTGCCTTTGTACAACGCCAGCATGGCGAAGCCGTAGGTGATCGAACTGAACAACAGCAGAGCGGTTTCGCCCAGCACGTATGGCAGTTCGAAGATGTCGTGGCCCGACGGGCCACCGGCGACGTTGTTTACCAGTACCGCGTACACCGCGAAGATCGACGCAAACAGAATGCAGTCGGTCATCAGGTAGAGCCAGAAACCGTATACGGTCATCTCGCCCGAGTCGTGGTGATGGTCATCGTGCCCATGGTCATGACCATGAGCGTGTCCAGCATTGGTCACTAAGTTCGACATTGTTTAAGCCTGTTCCAACTTGGTTTCAACACGGGTTGCGGAAGCAGGGATCTTCCCGGCCGCTACCAGACGCTTGTGCTGCTCGGCTTCGATGCGCTCGATCGTTTCAACCGGAACCATGTAGCCCTGGTCGTCACGTGCAGCGTGGATCACGAAGTAGATGACAGTGCCGGCCAGGCTGGCGATCGCCAACCACCAGATGTGCCAGATCATCGCGAAACCGAACACGGTCAGCAGTGCGCCCATCACCACGCCAGTGGCGGTGTTGTTCGGCATGTGGATCGGTTCGTACTTGGCTGGAGCCTGGTACGCGGTACCGTTTTCCTTGGCCTCGGTGAACGGATCGATGCAGTCTGCTTTTGGCAGTACAGCGAAGTTGTAGAACGGAGGTGGCGACGAGGTCGACCATTCCAGGGTATGGGCATTCCACGGGTCACCGTGTTCGCACATGTTTTCCGGCTTGTTGCGGTCACGCACCGATACGTACAGCTGGATCAGCTGGCAGGCGATACCGACAGCGATCATCACCGCACCGAACATGGCAACGTACAGGTACGGTACCCACTCAGGGTTGGTGGTGGCGTTCAGACGACGGGTCATGCCCATGAAGCCCAGAGCGTAGAGCGGCATGAACGCGACGAAGAAGCCCGAGATCCAGAACCAGAACGCTGCTTTACCCCAGCCTTCGTGCAGCTTGAAGCCGAACGCTTTCGGGAAGTAGAAGCCGAAGCCTGCGATGTAGCCGAATACCGCGCCGCCGATGATCACGTTGTGGAAGTGAGCGATCACGAACAGGCTGTTGTGCAGAACGAAGTCAGCACCCGGGATGGCCAGCAGTACGCCGGTCATGCCGCCGATGGCGAAGGTCACCATGAAGCCCAGAGTCCACAGAACCTGGCTGGTGAAGCGCAGACGGCCCTGGTAGATGGTGAACAGCCAGTTGAACAGTTTCACACCCGTCGGGATGGAAATCAGCATCGTTGCCAGACCGAAGAAGGCGTTGACGCTGGCACCCGAACCCATGGTGAAGAAGTGGTGCAGCCAAACCATGAAGCCCAGTACCGAGATCGCGCCCGAAGCGTAGATCATCGAGTGGTGGCCGAACAGTTTCTTGCCGGTGAAGGCCGAGATGACTTCCGAGAAAATGCCGAAGGCCGGCAGGATCAGGATGTAAACCTCAGGGTGGCCCCATGCCCAGAACAGGTTGACGTACATCATTGGATTGCCACCAAGTTCATTGGTGAAAATGTGGAAATCCATGTAACGGTCAAGGGTCAGCAGTGCCAGGGTAGCGGTCAGGATCGGGAACGAAGCCACGATCAGAACGTTGGCCCAGGTGCAGGTCCAGGTGAAGATCGGCATGTCCATCAGTTTCATGCCAGGGGTACGCATTTTCAGCACGGTCGCGAGGAAGTTAACCCCCGTTAGCGTTGTACCCAGACCGGATAGCTGTAGCGCCCAGATGTAGTAGTCCATGCCCACGCCAGGGCTGTATTGCAGACCCGACAGCGGTGGATAGGCAACCCAGCCGGTCTTGGCGAATTCGCCTACGCCCAGGGACAGGTTGATCAGCACAACGCCGGACACCAGCAGCCAGAAGCTCAGGGAGTTCAGGAACGGGAAGGCAACGTCACGCGCGCCGATCTGCAGCGGCACTGCAAGGTTCATCAGGCCGGTGAAGAATGGCATCGCCATGAAGATGATCATGATCACACCGTGAGCGGTGAAGATCTGGTCATAGTGTTCAGGTGGCAGGTAGCCAGGCGAACCCTCGGTGGCCATGGCCAGCTGGGTACGCATCATGATGGCGTCGGCAAAGCCACGCAGCAGCATGACCATGGCAACGATGATGTACATCACACCGATTTTCTTGTGGTCGACCGACGTCAGCCACTCGGTCCACAGGTAAGTCCACTTCTTGAAGTAGGTGATTGCAGCGAACAACGCCAGACCACCGAGCGCGATCATCGAGATGGTGACCATCACGATCGGCTCGTGGAAAGGGATCGCTTCCCAACTTAATTTACCAAACATCGTTTACTCCTCTGCCCCGGCAGCTGAATGCGAATTCGAGTCCATATCCGTTGCCGCCACTTCTTTCTCTTTCTTCTCGTGCTTCAGCGGCTTGCCCGGTTTCATGCCTTCGTACTTGTCGACGATGGTCTGGAACAGGTTCGGCGTGACCGAGGAGTAGAGCTCGACTGGATTGTTCTGGCTTGGCTTGGCAAGGGCTGCGTATTCAGCTGGTTCAAGCTGTTTAGGTGCCTTTTTGACTTCACTTACCCAGGCGTCGAAATCTTCCTGAGAAGTTGCGATCGCTTTGAATTTCATACCGGTGAAACCAGCGCCGCTGTAGTTGGCGGAGATACCGTCCATTTCAGCGTTGCGGTCAGCGATCAGGTGCAGCTTGGTGGTCATGCCCGCCATCGCGTAGATCTGGCCGCCCAGGCCCGGGATGAAGAACGAGTTCATCACGGCGTCGGAAGTGATCCGGAAGTTGACCGGGGTGTGCGCCGGGAACACGATCTTGTTGACCGTGGCGATGCCTTGTTCCGGGTAGATGAACAGCCACTTCCAGTCCAGCGCGACCACTTCGATGGTCACAGGCTTGACGTCGGATTCGATCGGACGATACGGGTCCAGCTCGTGGGTCGACTTATAGGTGATGTAACCCAGAGCGATGATGATCAGGACCGGAATGGTCCAGACCGCCACTTCGATCTTGGTCGAGTGCGACCATTTCGGGGTGTAGACGGCGTTCTGGTTGGAGGCGCGGTACTTCCAGGCGAACAGGAAGGTCATGATGATGACCGGCACAACGACCAACAGCATCAGCAGCGTGGCGGTGATGATCAGGTTGCGCTGTTCCAGGCCGACCTGGCCCGTTGGATTGAGCAAGGTCATGTTGCAGCCTCCCAGCAACAACGTGCCGAGCAGCGGCACTAGGCCTAGTAATCTGGGGTACCTGTTTTTACTCATCTCACGACCTCTAAAGCAGCTTGCGCAATGCAGTTGGGTTTTGATCGCCAACACTTCACCCTGCCAAGGGTTGGCATTTTCTTTGGATTGAATAAGGGCCGCCCGTCGCGCGTCAGACGCTCGACAAATCCTGGGACAGCGGTCAGTTCTTATTCGAATTCGTGGTCAAAGGCCTTGTTACAGACCAATTCCATTTGGTGCGGAAAGTTGGAAGGCACCGACACCTGGGTGTCTCGCAAGCCTTTCGACCGCTCGACACCCGACTTCCTGCTCAGTTCCTTATAAAGGCTGAACAGTGCCGGGAATTCAGTGCGGGCGATTGTAGATAGGTAGCGCCCTATACACCATGTCTTATCCCGAAATAATTTTTATCCGTTCGAGCAACAATCCATCACCATTTTTGCAAAAGTTCCGCATGTTATCGAAATCGATTCTCAACAAAAACACCAAAAAATGTAGGTCTATCGGCCTCAGTTCAGACAGCTCCGAAAGCTTTTTCTGACGTCGCGATCCGCGCAAAGCCCGATACCCCAAGGCTTTTGGCCATGTGCCAGCGTCTGTTAAAACTGCCTGATCCGGCACACGCGTGCAAAAACAGACAAACGCTGAAACAGACCAATCCTTTTTTGTAACAGCGCACCAATCCGTGCCTGTGAAACGCACTGCGACACAGCGCGTGTGACAACATGTCGCACACCTGTCGCACCGTCCCTTGCCGTTCGTCACGGTGTTTTCACAAAGACCCTGAAATGCAAAACGCCCCGATTTGCAGAACCGCAAATCGGGGCGTTTGTTTTATCGGCGCCGGGGCCGAAAAGTTGATTCAGCGCAGTGCTTTTCGGTTACGCGAAGTCAGCAGCGGCACCAGGATCACCACCAGCACGAAGGCCACCAGCGCCCATTGCGCCAGCGACAGACCGAGGATCGGCGGGTACGGCGTCGAGCAGAAGCCGTCTACCTGAAAGCCCAGCGGGAAGATCTTCGCCAGCGGCAAATCATCGACGATCGGCTGCAGTACATCGATGCCGCAGCTCACTGCCGGGTAGAACTGGGTGTACACGTGATGCCCTGCGACACCGGCCCCGGCAATCGCGCAGATCACCACCAGCACTTCGAACACGGTGATGCTGCGGCGGGTGCGCATGGCCGCGCCGATGAACGCGAACAGCGCGATCAACAGCAAGGCATAGCGCTGCAGGATGCACAGCGGGCATGGCGCCTCGCCCAGCACGATCTGCATGTACAGCGCGCCGCCGATCAGCGCCAGGCAGATGATGCCCAGCAGCACCAGAAAGCGCCGCTCACGTCCCAATCGAATCGTTTCCTCGCTCATCGCGTTTCCCTTTCATGTCCATGGTTCAGCTGGCCGGCGGCTGCGCTTGCAGTTGCGCCATCAGGCTGATGTTGTCTTCGATATGCCAATTGGCCGCGATGCGACCGTTGTCGATCTGATAGATATCGGTTGCCCGGAAGTCTACACGCTGGCCCAGCCCTTTGAGAGCCTTGAACGTACCGGTGAAATGCCCGCGAAAGTGCAGATGCACCACCACGCGGTCACCGGCGACGATCATTTGTTCGATCTCGCAGCTCAAGTCCGGTACCGCCGTGCGAAAGAACTTCGACGCCAGCAGCGGTCCAGTCGGCCCTTGCACCCGGCCTTCCGGCGGGGTCTTGTCGACAAACTGCGGCGACAGGGCTGCGGTGGCCAACGCCTCTTCGCCAGTGTTCCAGAAACTGCCATAACGCCGCGCCGCCAATTCCATTGCATCACGCTGGGCCTTGGGCAGGCTCTGATCGACGATCAGGGTCTGCGGCTGGATCAACGCGGATTCGGCAAAGGCAAACGGACTGGACAGCAAGGCAACCGACAGGCCCAAAGTGGCCAGGCTGAAACGGCGGGAGGAAGCGAAGTGCGACATGGGGGCGATCCTGATCATGTAAACGAACGAGCGCCTATCATCAGCATCGGGGAATAAACGATAAACCGGTTAAGAAACGATTAACCTTTAAACACTTTTTAAGAATCAGAACGGTTCGAAAAAAAGCGACCCGAGGATCTCGGGTCGCTCATCAGGCTTATTCCAGAGCCGCCGCCGGCCCGAAGAACTCGTAACGGCTCTGTTTCTCCGGCACACCCAGCGCCTTCAGGTGACGCTTGATCGCCCCCATGAAGCCTTTCGGTCCAAGGAAATAGGCGTCCACGTCACGCTGCGCCGGCAGCCACTCACCCAGTTGTTCCTGGCTCAGCAACCCGACCTTGTCGGCCGCCGGGCTCACGCCGTCATCTTCGGCGTAGCAATAGAAACGCTTGAGCTGCGGATGACGCTCGGCCAGACCATCGATCCAGTCACGGAACGCATGCACGCTGCCGTTGCGCGCACAGTGAATGAAATGCACCGGACGCTCGGTTTCCAGCGCCGCTTCCAGCATGGCCAGCGTCGGGGTGATACCGACGCCGCCGCTGATCAACACCAGCGGTTTGTCGCTGGCCGTCAGAGTGAACTCGCCCGATGGCGGGAACAGTTGGATGCTCGCACCGACATGCAGTTGATCGTGCAGGTGATTGGACGCACGACCGCCCGGTTCACGCTTGACGCTGATGCGGTACTGACCCTTGTTGGCCAGGGCGGACAGCGAGTAATTGCGGCGGATTTCTTCGCCGTCGAGCACCAGCTTCATGCCGATGTACTGCCCCGGCTCGGCCGCGAGGATCGGGCCTTTGTCCGCTGGTTCGAAGTAGAAGGAAATGATTTCCGCGCTCTCCTCGACCTTGGCCGCGACGATGAACTCCCGCGCCCCGCGCCAGCCACCAACGGCTTGTTCTTTCTGGTCATAGATGGCGGTTTCGGCACCGATCAGAATGTCGGCCAACTGGCCATAAGCAGCACCCCAGGCACTCATCACTTCCGGCGTGGCGATTTCTTCGCCGAGCACTTCGGAGATGGCGCGCAGCAGGCAGGTGCCGACGATCGGGTAGTGTTCCGGCAGAATCTGCAACGCCACGTGCTTGTTGATGATCTTGGCCACCAGATCGCCCAACTGGTCGAGTTGATCGATATGGCGGGCGTACATCAACACGCCGTTCGCCAATGCACGAGGCTGGTCACCGCTGGCCTGGTGAGCCTGGTTGAACAACGGGCGGACTTCCGGGTACTCGGAGAGCATCATGCGGTAGAAATGGGTGATCAGCGCTTCACCGCCGCTTTCCAGCAGAGGCACAGTGGATTTGACGACGGCACGATCCTGGACGCTAAGCATAAGGGTGACTCCTGAGCTTTCTCTAAAAGTGCCTTAACCGTTTCAGTTATCGTGCCAACTAAATTATCCATACAAATCAATAACTTGAAATTTATGTAGTCAGATCGACACAAGCACCTCTATAGTCGCTTCGACTACAACGCGTCTCTTTGACTACAAGACCATGTCTGCCAAATCCCTGCTGACCGCCCTGCTCCCACTGGTTTCCGACCTGTCCCGCGAACTGCCCGAAGGCGAGCGCTACCGGCGACTGCTCGAAGCCATGCGCGCCCTGCTGCCGTGCGATGCCGCTGCGCTGCTGCGCCTCGATGGCGAGTGGCTGGTGCCGCTGGCTGTCGACGGGTTGAGCACCGACACCCTCGGCCGCCGCTTCAAGGTCAGCGAGCACCCGCGCTTTGAAGTGCTGCTGGCAGGCGCCGGCCCGACCCGTTTCGCAGCCGACAGCGATCTGCCCGATCCGTATGACGGACTGGTCGACGGCCTCGACGATCACCTCGAAGTTCACGATTGCCTCGGCTGTCCGTTGTTCGTCGATGAAAAACTCTGGGGCCTGATCACCCTCGACGCACTCGATCCGGAGCGCTTCGAACCGATCGAACTCGATGCCCTGCAGGCCTTCGCCAGCCTCGCTTCGGCCACAGTGAACGCCGCTGAGCGCATCGAACGACTGGCGATCCGCGCCGAGGACGAACACCAGCGCGCCGAGGTGTATCGCCAGGCCAGCGGCCAGCAGAATCGCGAAATGATCGGCCAGAGCAAGGCCCACAAACGGCTGGTGGAAGAGATCAATCTGGTCGGCGGCAGCGACTTGACCGTGCTGATCACCGGCGAAACCGGGGTCGGCAAGGAGCTGGTGGCCCAGGCGATCCACGCCGCTTCCAAGCGTGCCGACAAGCCGATCATCAGCCTCAACTGCGCGGCCCTGCCGGACACGCTGGTGGAAAGCGAACTGTTCGGCCACGTGCGCGGCGCCTTCACCGGCGCCACCAGCGACCGCCGCGGCAAGTTCGAACTGGCCAATGGCGGCACGCTGTTTCTCGATGAAGTCGGCGAGTTGTCGCTGACCGTCCAGGCCAAACTGTTGCGGGTTTTGCAGAGCGGCCAGTTGCAGCGTCTGGGTTCGGACAAGGAACACCAGGTCGATGTGCGCCTGATCGCCGCGACCAACCGCGACCTGGCCGAAGAAGTGCGCAGCGGTCGCTACCGCGCCGACTTCTATCATCGTCTGAGCGTGTACCCGTTGCGGGTGCCGGCGCTGCGAGACCGGGGCCGCGATGTGCTGCTGCTCAGCGGCTATTTTCTGGAACAGAACCGCTCGCGCATGGGCCTCAACAGCCTGCGCCTGAACAGCGACGCGCAAGAAGCGCTGCTTGCCTACACTTGGCCGGGCAATGTGCGGGAACTGGAACACCTGATCGGCCGCAGCGCGCTGAAAGCGCTGGGCAACTGCAAGGTGCGGCCGAAGATTCTCAGCCTGAGCGCGATGGATCTCGACCTGCCGCGCGAGGTTGTGGATAACTCGCCGGAGCCGGCCAGTGCCGTCGTCGCGATGCCGTTGATTTCCGGGGATCTGCGCGCAGCCACCGAGCAATATCAGCGGCAGTTGATCAGCGCAGCACTTGAGCGTCATCGGGACAACTGGGCCAGCGCCGCGCGTGAACTGGGGCTGGACCGGGCGAATCTGGGGCGCATGGCCAAGCGGTTGGGGATGAAATGACAGTCCCGCCGTCGGATTGGCGCCAGAATCCCTAAAGCCTGCCGGTTACAAGTCGATAACCCGGCATCAATAGTTTTCGGCGATTTCCACCCTCGCCCATCACCTTTTTTCCACAGAAGGTTTTTATGTCTTCCAACAAAGCCCGCGCAGATTCACTTTCGCTTCTGCTGTTTACCTTGCGCAGCGGCAAGCTGATGGCGATCAACCTGCTGAAAGTCAGTGAAATCATCCCCTGCCCGCCGCTGACCAAGCTGCCGGAGTCGCACCCGCACGTCAAAGGCATCGCCACCCTGCGCGGTGCTTCGCTGTCGGTGATCGACCTGAGCCGTGCCATCGGCGAGCGTCCGCTGGAAGACCCGAACGGCGGCTGCCTGATCGTCACCGATGTCAGCCGTTCGAAACAGGGCCTGCACGTGCAGGCGGTGAGCAAGATCGTGCATTGCCTGACCACCGACATCAAACCGCCGCCGTTCGGCTCCGGCGGTTCCCGCGCCTACATCACCGGGGTGACCTCGGTCGACGGCACTCTGGTGCAGGTGCTGGACATCGAAAAGGTCATCCACAGTATCGCCCCGGCGCAAATCGAGATGGCCCCGACCGACCTGAGCATGGAAGACGCCGAAGTGCTGGGCAACGCGCGAATTCTGGTAGTCGACGACAGTCAGGTGGCGCTCCAGCAATCGGTGCACACCCTGCGCAACCTCGGCCTGCAATGCCACACAGCGCGCAGCGCCAAGGAAGCCATCGACTGCCTGCTGGACCTGCAAGGCACGGCGCAGCAGATCAACCTGATCGTCTCCGACATCGAAATGTCCGAGATGGACGGCTACGCCTTCACCCGGACTCTGCGCGAGACCCCGGACTTCGCCCACCTCTACGTGCTGCTGCACACCTCGCTGGACAGCGCGATGAACAGCGAAAAGGCCCGTCTCGCCGGCGCCAACGGCGTGCTGACCAAGTTCTCTTCGCCAGAACTGACCCACTGCCTGATCGAAGCGGCCAAACACGTCGCCGCCCACGGACACTGAGCCTTGAGCGAAACGTTCTGTTTTCTGATGCGGCGCGACCTGAGCCAGGACGTGCCGGCCATCGAGTGGCCGAACGGCATCGAACTCACGACCTACAGCGCCGAACGGGCGCCCGCCGTGCATGAACTGATGCAAATCGGTTACCGCGAAGGTGGCGGCCAGGTACCGGCGCTGGACGTCTGGCAACAGCAGTTTGAAAACGATCCGGAATACGATCCCGCATTGTGCTTCATCGCCAGCGATGCAGACGGCGTCCTCGGCGTGGCGCAATGCTGGACCAGTTCCTACATCAAGAATCTGGTGGTGCATCCCCGCGCTCAGGGTCGTGGATTGGGTCGGGCGCTGCTGCTTCATGCATTCAAGGTGTTTCAGGATCGGCGCGAAGGCTTTGTCGATCTGAAGGTGCTGGAAGACAACCGTCGGGCGCAGAGCTTGTACGAAACGTCCGGAATGTATGTGGTCCGCCGGGAATTGGTGCCGGACTGACAAACTAAAATCCTGCGGCATACTCAAACCCTGGCGATCAAACCTCCAAGGATGCCCGAACCATGAAACGTCTCGCCCTCTCCGTGCTTTGTCTCATTGCCCCGTTTGCCCACGCTTCCAGCCCCGATGCCTGGGCCGCCCATGACAAAGCCGTACTCGCCAGCTGCACCAAGGCCAGCGGCCTGAAAGACGCCAAACCGGTCGGCAATGCCGCGCAATTCGACGACCGCGTCGGTTACACCGCACTATTGCTGCAAGGCCAGTACCCGCAAAAACACATGAAGGGCCAGCAAGGCACCGAGTTGTGCCTGTACAACAAAAAGTCGAAAACCGCGTTCGTCACCGAATGGGACTCGATCCGCCCGACCGCCAAGCCCTGAGTGAATGGCGCACAACTTGCTTCAACCCAGGCCTGCATGGCGGCTTTACGTCGCCGTTTCACACCCTGATTGAAGATCGCCCGCTCAATGAATACGACGTTTTCCTGCGTAGGTTGCGGCAAATGCTGCACCGATCACCACGTGCCTCTCACGCTGGCCGAAGCCCGTATGTGGGCGGCTGACGGCGGTCAGGTGATCGTGTTGGTGGAGGCATTTCTCGCCAACGGCCTGGGCCTGCCGGAACAGCAGCGTGAGCATGCGCAGCGTCGTTCGGCGGTAGTGCGCAGCGGAAACTCCGACGCCCATGTGGCAATCACCTTCGCCGCCTACAACGTCGGTCCCTGCCGGAATCTTGACGAAGACAAGCTGTGCCGCATCTACGAGCGCCGGCCGCTGGTGTGTCGCATCTATCCCGCCGAAATCAATCCGCACATTCCGCTGAACCCGGCTGCCAAGGACTGCCCGCCGGAATCGTGGGAACAGGGACCGGAACTGATCGTCGGTGGTGAATTGGTGGATCAGGAACTGGTGACGCTGATCCAGCGCTCCCGTCAGGCGGATCGCGATGACATCCGGACCAAGGATGCGATTTGCGGACAACTTGGGATCCGCACCACCGCACTCAAGGGCGACGGGTTTACCGCGTACCTGCCGGACATGGGCGTGTTTGCCTCGGTCATCGATCAGGTCACCGCGCAACCATTGAGCGAAGTGTCCAGTGAATGGCTGTTTCACCTCTCCGGTGATGATGTCGCCGGGCAAGTGCTGGCGGCGGGTGCACACGTGGTCACCGAGCCGCCGCAGACTTACGCGTTCATTTCCCTGCGCGCGGCCTAGGATCCCTGCCGCCGCCCCCAGAACTCCCGCGCCAGCGAACGCAAATCCCCCGCCAGCCCCGCCACGTCCTGTGAGTTGAGCTGGCTCTGGCGCCCTTCATCCACCGTCAATTCACACGCGGTACGAATACTGACGATGTTGCGGTTGATGTCCTCGCTCACCGCGCTCTGCTCCTCGACTGCGGCAGCAATCTGCAGGCTCATCTCGGTGATCTGCTCGACCCGGCCGCTGATGCCATCCAATGCCCGCGCCGCACGCTGGGCCTGTTCAACACTGTTATCCACATGCTCGCTGCTCTGCTGCATCACCAGCACCGCATCCCGCGCACCGTTTTGCAGGGTGCTGATCATCCGCTGAATCTCGTTGGTCGACTGCTGAGTGCGCTGGGCCAGACCCCGCACCTCATCGGCCACCACCGCAAACCCACGCCCGGCATCCCCGGCCCGCGCCGCTTCGATCGCAGCGTTGAGCGCCAGCAGATTGGTCTGCTCGGCGATGCTGCGGATCACCTCCAGCACCCCGGAAATCTCGCTGCTGTGACCTTCGAGCTGATGAATCACCTCGGTCGCCCGCCCCAACTCCTCGGCCAGCCGCAACACCGCACTGCGACTCTCGCCGACCAGCAGATGCCCCTCACGGGTTTCCGTCCCCGCCATATCAGCCGCCACCGACGCCTGCTGCGCATGGCTGGCCACCTCGGCAACACTGGCCGCCATCTGATGAATCGCCGCCGCCACCTGATCGGTTTCCGCCTGCTGCGCCAGCGTGCTGGTGTGACTGCTGTGCAGATGATCCACCAGTTGCGCCGCATGCCCGGCCAGCCGTTGCGAGGCATCACCGATCCGCCCGACCACCGCGCCGACCTGGGCTTCGAGCATCTGCAAGGCGAACTCGATCTGCCCGAACTGATCCCGCCGCCCGGTATAAATGCCCTGACTCAACGGATTGTCGGCAATCAGCCGGGCACGCTCGGCCAGTCGCTCCAGCGGCCGCAGCAACCAGCCCACGCCCAGCGCACACGCGCCACTGCCGGCCACCAGCGCAGCGGCTTCGATGCCCATGGACTCCGGCCGCAGCCAGGCTTCAATCCCCAGCACCACCACCAGCACCGAACTGGTCAACGCCATGATCCGCGCCCGCAACCCCAACACCGGCAGCCGCTGCCAACGCGACACCCGCTCCCCGCGCAACTGCGCGTAAGCCCGCTCTGCCGCAGCGACCTGCCGCGCATCCGGCCGGGTACGCACCGACTGAAACTCCACCGCCGCACCGTTCTGCGTGACCGGCGTGACATAGGCACTGACCCAATAGTGATCACCGTTCTTGCAACGATTCTTCACCAGCCCCATCCACGACCGCCCGCGCTTGAGCGTCTGCCACATATGGGCAAACGCCTGCGCCGGCATGTCCGGATGACGCAACAGGTTATGCGGCGTGCCCAGCAGCTCGTCACGGCTGTAACCGCTGATCTTGATGAAGTCGTCGTTGGCGTAGGTGATCGCGCTGGTCAGATCGGTGGTCGAGAGAATGTTCGCATCCGGCGCAACATCGACATTGCGCCCGGTCACCGGGAGATTGATCTTCATGGAAAGCGCGCTCGTTTTATTGGAAAGAGTCGGCAGGGCTGCTGACTCTAAGCGCACTAACTGGTTAAACGTTGATCTGGCTCAGGAACTGAGCACTTAGCCATCACTGTGATCGAAAATCACAGCGACGGCCGAGGCGGGAGTGAATCAGCGCTTGCCCATCGAACGGCGAGTGCCCGACGGAGCGACGCCCGGGATCTTGGCATGACGGTCACCGTCCTTGCCCTTGAACTGCGGCTGCTTGGCCGCTTTGGCAGCGGCCAGGTCACCTGGTTTGAACGGGAACTTGAAGGCCGGGATCTTGGCTTTGGTTTCGTTGGTTTCAGCATGCTCGGCCGTGACGTCGCTGATAGCGTCATCAACTGGCGGTTGGGTCGGGGAAGTCATAAAAGCTCCGCAAAGCAAAAAGTCGGGCCCGAACAGTGAGCCGCGAAGGCGCGCAGTATACCCGCGCGCCCAATATCGGCACCTGAAGATTTACACGGCACGCCGAACGGCCTACAGATAACTGATGGTGACAATGCCCTTGTCGCTCGAAGTCTTCAGCGCCTCATACGTGACGGACAACGGCAACGCCTCATGACTGCACGCATTGCGATAGGAATCGACATCAAGCGTCAGGCCAGGCTTGACCTCAACCTGCCGCGACGCCTTCGAACCCAACGCCCCGACACGCCCCACCTCACAACCGGAATCGACAATCCGCCCGCTGAACCGGATCTCACCGGAACTCGTCTGCGGCGCGGCAAAGACACAAAGCGGAAGCAAAACAAGCCCAGCCGATATCGCGATATTCAACTTCATGGCAAAGACACTCCCGAAAGACCCACCCCAATGGCGTCAGGGCCGTACACCGTGTATCCGCTGGTGGGGGCGGATCTTTAGAAGCGTAGATGGCGCGGGCCGGGAAAGATGAAAATCCAGAGATCGCCACCACCACCACCACCACCACCCTGCTCCTCACCACTCAACACGATGAGCGTTAGCTCAAGTACCGCTTTTGACGTACCGGCCCCTTCGGCAGGCTGAGTGGAGGGATTCATCCGGGGGTAGGCGCGTAGCGCCGTTTGGCGAAGCCAAACACATCGAGAGGAGGTGCAGCGAAGCAAACCGGAGGCGATGCCCCCGGATGAATCCCGGAACGAAGGAACGCCGAGCCAAAGCGAGGCGCCGAACGCCGGGGCCCAGCCTTTTGGTTCCTTTTTGGCGTTTGAAAAAGGGACTCGCCGTAAGGGCGAAACCGCCAGCGGCAACCCCCGCAGAAACGGATATTCACAAAGAACACCCAAAACCTGGCCGGCCCAAAGGCCGCCAAGCCAAAAGCCGAAACTGACAGCGCCGTCAGCTAGCCGTCACCCTCCTGACCCCCAAACAAGTTTATAAAGAACCAACCTGCCCAAACCCCGTCCCCCTGGCGCCCCACAAGCATGCAAATCCAGAAGAAAAAGGCCCTGCTCGCCACCCTGCTGATCGCCCTCGCAGCCGCTGGCCTGTGGTACGCGATAAAACCCGCACCGGCCAAACTCGCCGCCCCCACCGCCATCCCGGTCAGGGTCGTCGCCGTCAGCGAAAAAGATGTCCCCCGCTACACCAGCGGCATCGGCTCGGTCCTCTCGCTGCACAGCGTCGTGGTGCGACCGCAGATCGACGGCATCCTCACCAAGCTTCTGGTCAAAGAGGGTCAACTGGTCAAACAGGGCGACCTGCTCGCCACCATCGACGACCGCTCGATCCGCGCCAGCCTCGACCAGGCCCGGGCACAATTGGGCGAAAGCCAGGCGCAACTGCAAGTGGCGCTGGTCAACCTCAAGCGCTACAAACTGCTCAGCGTCGACGACGGTGTATCGAAGCAGACCTACGACCAGCAACAGGCACTGGTCAACCAGCTCAAAGCCACCGCCCAAGGCAACCAGGCTTCGATTGACGCAGCGCAGGTACAACTTTCCTACACCCAGATTCGCTCCCCGGTCACCGGCCGCGTCGGGATTCGCACGGTCGACGAAGGCAACTTCCTGCGCATGACCGACACCCAGGGTCTGTTCACCGTGACCCAGATCGACCCGATCGCCGTCGAGTTTTCCCTGCCGCAGCAAATGCTGCCGACCCTGCAGGGCCTGATCAGCGATCCGCAGCGCGCACAGGTCAAGGCGTACATCGGCGCCGACACCGACGGCGAAACCGGCAACCTGCTCGGCGAAGGTCACCTGACCCTGATCGACAACCAGATCAACGCCAACACCGGCACCATTCGCGCCAAGGCCGAATTCGACAACCCCAATCAGAAGCTCTGGCCCGGCCTGCTGGTGACGGTAAAAATTCAGACAGCACTGGATAAAGATGCGCTGGTGGTCCCGCCCACTGTCGTACAACGGGGACTGGATCAACACTTTGTATACCGGGTCAACGGCGACAAGGTGGAAGCCGTGCAGGTGCAGATGGTTTACCAGGGCAGCGGTCAGGACATCATCAAGGGCGTGAAACCCGGCGACGTATTGGTCAGTGACGGCCAGTCACGGCTCAAGCCCGGTTCGACCGTGCAGGTCATGAGCGAGCCGCCGCAAGTGGTGCAAGCGGAGCCCAAGCCATGAAGCAGCACAAAGGCGTTTCGACCTGGTGCATCGATCACCCGGTGGCGACGATTCTGCTGACCATCGCGCTGGTGCTGGTCGGGGTGATTGCCTTCCCGCGCCTGCCGATTGCCCCGTTGCCGGAAGCGGAATTTCCGACGATCCAGGTCTCCGCGCAACTGCCCGGCGCCAGCCCGGACACCATGGCCTCGTCCGTGGCCACGCCGCTGGAGGTGCAATTCAGCGCCATCCCCGGCATGACCCAGATGACCTCCAGCAGTGCGCTGGGCTCCAGCCTGCTGACCCTGCAATTCACCCTCGACAAGAGCATCGACACCGCCGCCCAGGAAGTGCAGGCCGCGATCAACACCGCCGCCGGCAAACTGCCGAAAGACATGCCGACCCTGCCGACCTGGAAGAAGGTCAACCCGGCCGACAGCCCGGTGCTGATCCTCAGCGTCAGTTCGACCCAGATGCCCGGTACCGAACTCAGTGACCTGGTGGAAACCCTGCTGTCGCGTCAGATCAGTCAGATCGACGGTGTAGGCCAGATCAACATTACCGGTCAGCAACGTCCGGCGATTCGTGTACAAGCCTCGGCGGACAAACTGGCCGCCATCGGCCTGACCCTCGCCGACATTCGTCTGGCGATCCAGCAGACCAGCCTCAACCTCGCCAAAGGTGCGCTGTACGGCGAGTCGAGCATTTCCACGCTGTCGACCAACGACCAGTTGTTCCACCCTGAGGAATACAGCCAGCTCATCGTTTCCTACAAGGATGGCGCCCCGGTTCACCTGAAAGATGTCGCCAAAGTCGTCAACGGTTCGGAAGATGCCTACGTGCAAGCGTGGGCCGGCGATCAACCGGGGGTGAACCTGGTGATCTCCCGCCAGCCGGGGGCCAACATCGTCGAGACGGTGGACCGCATTCAAGCCGCCCTGCCCGGCCTCGAAGCCATGCTGCCGGCCTCGGTGCAGGTCAAAGTGCTGATCGACCGCACCCAGACCATTCGTGCCTCCCTGCATGAAGTGGAAATCACCCTGCTGATCGCGATCCTGCTGGTGGTGGCGGTGATGGCGCTGTTCCTGCGCCAGTTGTCCGCGACGATGATTGTGTCGGCGGTGCTCGGCGTATCGCTGACCGCCAGTTTCGCCTTGATGTATTTACTCGGTTTCAGCCTGAACAACCTGACGCTGGTTGCGATTGTGGTGGCGGTCGGGTTTGTGGTCGACGATGCGATCGTGGTGGTGGAGAACATTCACCGTCACCTGGAAGCCGGCGACAGCATGCGCGAAGCAGCGGTCAAGGGCGCCGGCGAGATCGGATTCACCGTAGTCTCGATCAGTTTCTCGCTGGTGGCCGCGTTCATTCCGCTGCTGTTCATGGGCGGCGTGGTCGGGCGCCTGTTCAAGGAATTTGCCCTGACGGCGACCTCGACCATCATGATTTCCGTGGTGGTGTCGTTGACGTTGGCGCCAACCCTCGCCGCGCTGTTCATGCGCAAACCGGTGCATCACGCCCATGACAAACCGGGGTTCAGCGAGCGCCTGCTCGGCTGGTACGAAAAAGGCCTGCGCCGCGCCCTCGCCCACCAGAAACTGATGATCGCGGTGTTCGGTGTTTCTGTGGCGATGGCCATCGGTGGTTACATCTTTATCCCCAAAGGGTTCTTCCCGGTGCAGGACACCGGCTTCGTCCTCGGTACGACGGAAGCCGCCGCGGACATTTCCTACAGCGACATGGTGAAAAAACACCTGGCGATGGCCGAAATCGTCGCCGCCGACCCGGCCGTCCAGGCGTTTTCCCATTCGGTGGGTGTGTCCGGCAGCAACCAGACCATCGCCAACGGCCGCTTCTGGATTGCTCTGAAAAAACGCGGTGATCGCGACGTTTCGGCCAGCCAGTTCATCGACCGCATCCGTCCGCAACTGATGAAAGTCCCCGGCATCGTGCTTTACCTGCGCGCCGGCCAGGACATCAACCTCAGCTCCGGCCCGAGCCGTGCGCAGTATCAATATGTGCTCAAGAGCAACGACGGACCGACCCTCGCCACCTGGACCCAGAAACTCACCGAAAAGCTGCGCAGCAACCCGGCGTTCCGTGATATTTCCAACGACCTGCAACTGGGCGGCAGCATCACCCACATCAGCATCGACCGCAGCGCCGCCGCGCGTTTCGGCCTGACGGCGAGTGATGTCGACGAGGCGCTGTACGACGCGTTCGGGCAACGGCAGATCAATGAGTTCCAGACCCAGGTCAACCAGTACAACGTGATTCTGGAACTGGACACCAAACAGCGCGGCAAGGCCGAAAGCCTCAACTACTTCTACTTGCGCTCACCGCTGAGCGGGGAAATGGTGCCGCTGTCGGCGCTGGCCCGATTTGACGCACCGACCATCGGCCCATTGTCGATTGCCCACGACGGCATGTTCCCGGCCGCCAACCTGTCGTTCAACCTGGCGCCCGGCGTGGCATTGGGTGACGCGGTGATCCTGCTCAATCAGGCCAAGGCCGAGATCGGCATGCCGACCGCGATCAGTGGCAACTTCCAGGGCGCGGCGCAGGCGTTCCAGAGTTCGCTGGCCAGCCAGCCGTGGCTGATTCTGGCGGCGCTGGTAGCGGTGTACATCATTCTTGGTGTGCTTTATGAAAGCTTCGTCCATCCGCTGACGATCATCTCGACCTTGCCGGCAGCGGGTCTGGGCGCGGTGATCATGCTGTGGATCTGCGGCCAGGACTTTTCGATCATGGCGCTGATCGGGCTGGTACTGCTGATCGGTATCGTCAAGAAGAACGGCATCCTGATGATCGACTTCGCCCTCGAGGCGCAGCGACATCGCGGGCTGTCACCGCAGGACGCGATTTTCGAGGCGTGTATCACGCGGTTCCGGCCGATCATCATGACCACCCTCGCTGCCCTGCTCGGCGCCCTGCCGCTGATGCTCGGCTACGGCACCGGCGCCGAACTGCGCCAGCCGCTGGGGATCGCGGTCGTGGGCGGCCTGCTGGTCAGCCAGATGCTGACGCTGTTCACCACACCGGTCATATACTTGTGGCTTGAGCGGCTGTTCCACAAGCCCAAACCATCGCCCGTCGCGGCGCTGGCAACGACAGACTGAGGCGGGTCATGCGCGTTCTGATTATCGAAGACGAAGAGAAAACCGCGGACTATCTGCACCGCGGCCTGACGGAACAGGGTTACACCGTGGATCTGGCTCGCGACGGCATCGAGGGCCTGCACCTGGCGCTGGAAAGCGACTACGCGGTGATCGTCCTCGACGTGATGCTGCCGGGCCTCGACGGCTTCGGCGTACTGCGCGCGTTGCGTGCGCGCAAGCAGACGCCGGTGATCATGCTCACCGCCCGCGAACGGGTCGAAGACCGGATCAGGGGCTTGCGCGACGGCGCCGACGATTACCTCGGCAAGCCGTTTTCCTTCCTCGAACTGGTGGCGCGCCTGCAAGCGCTGACCCGTCGCAGTGGCGGCCATGAACCGGTGCAAGTGAGCATCGCCGACCTGTGGATAGATTTGATCAGCCGCAAGGCCACCCGCGCCGGCACGCGACTGGACCTGACCGCCAAGGAGTTTTCGCTGCTCAGCGTGCTGGCCCGGCGTCAGGGCGAAATCCTGTCGAAAACCGCGATTGCCGAGATGGTCTGGGACATCAATTTCGACAGCGACGCCAACGTTGTCGAAGTCGCGATCAAGCGTCTGCGGGCCAAGCTCGACGGGCCGTTCGACGAGAAACTGCTGCACACCATCCGTGGCATGGGGTATGTGCTGGAGAGCCGTGGTGTCCAGTAATTCGATTGCGCTGCGCCTGAGCGGAATGTTCACGCTGGTGGCGCTGCTGGTGTTTCTGTTGATCGGCGGCGCGCTGTATCAGCAGGTGGACAAGGGCTTGGGGTTGCTGCCGGAAGCCGAGCTGGACGCGCGTTATAGCGTGCTGGAGTCGGCACTCAACCGATTCGGCACTCCCGAACATTGGGTGAAGATCAACGCCAAACTGAACTTGCTCGGCGAAGAAGACAAACGCATCCGCTTCTGGGTGGTGAGCGGTGACCCGGGTTATGAATATGGCCAGCCGGACGCCATGATCCGCGCCTTTGCCCAAGGCCCTCTGGGCATGCGCGACCTGCAACTGCCCAACCATGATTACCCGCTGAAAGTGCTGCTGACCGAGTTGCCGGCCAAGGATCAACGCCCGCCACTGCGCTTCATGATCGGCATCGATACCGAGACCTTTCACCAGACCCAGCACAATCTTTTGATTGCCTTGATCGGCCTGGCGATTGTCGGCGTGCTGATGGCGTCGGCATTGGGTTATTGGGTAGCGCGGATCGGCCTCAAGCCACTGATCAAGCTGTCCCACGAGGCGCAGCGTCTGGCGCCGCCGCTGCGGGCCGGGCGCTTGCGTCTGTCGCCGCTGCCACCGGAGCTCGAACAGTTTGTCGACTCGTTCAACTCGACACTGGAGCGGGTTGAACAAGCCTACTCGCGGCTGGAATCGTTCAACGCTGACGTGGCCCATGAACTGCGCTCGCCGTTGACCAACCTGATCGGCCAGACTCAGGTTGCCCTCACTCGCGGGCGTTCTGCCGAACATTATTTCGAAGTGCTGCAATCCAACCTCGAAGAGCTGGAACGCCTGCGCTCGATCATCAACGACATGCTGTTTCTGGCCAGTGCCGACCAGGGCAGCAAGGCCACCAAACTGACCTCGACGTCACTCGCCGATGAAGTGGCGACCACCCTCGAATACCTCGACTTCATCCTCGAAGATGCACAGGTCGAAGTACGAGTGAGCGGCGACGCGCAGGTGCAGATCGAGATCGCTCATTTGCGCCGGGCGTTGATCAATCTGCTGAGCAACGCAGTGCAACACACCGCGCCAGGACAGGTGATCGAAGTGCAGATCACGGTCGAGGAACATCAGGTCAGCATCGGCGTGGCCAACCCTGGCTCACCGATTGCCAGCGAGCATTTGCCGCGCTTGTTCGAACGCTTCTACCGGGTCGATGCGTCGCGCAGCAACAGCGGCAACAACCACGGCCTGGGGCTGGCGATCGTCAAGGCAATTGCGTTGATGCATGGTGGGGATGTGTTTGTGCGTAGTGATCGCGGAATGAACACTTTTGGCATTCACCTCCCGGTCTGAGGACCTGGATCGTTGCCATTCCCGCAACAGTCATTTATGAAAATCACGCTGTTTCCCAACGCCCGGCAACCTTATCTTTGCCCGCACCAAACAGCACTTGCCAAGCAAGAAGGTTTTCAAGATGTCCAACAGTATGGGTATTGCCAGCGCTTTCGTTTTGTCCTCATTGATCCTGTCGCCGATGGCGATGGCTGAAGAATCGCAGTCGTTCGTAGCGCAAAACGCCGCTCGCGCCCAGGCATTCGAGCAGTATCAGGCAGAAGTGATGGCCAAGGCCCAAGACGCCACGCAAGCCCCTCAGGCCGCAACTTCCAAGGTTCAGGCAGCCGAGAAAGACAGCTGAGTCGCACACAGCGCAGTTTCCCTCGACGCGGTTGTTTGGCTCTTCCCGTTCAACCGTCGTCCTTCCAGGCCGCTGACTTTCAGCGGCCTTTTTTCGTTGTGGTGTGCAAGCGGACAGGTTCGTCTCTTACAATTAGAAACATCCCGCACCTCAAGACATTGAAGTGTCAGTTGACCCAAGGAGCTTTACCGCACGTGCGTTACCCAGTTCGCTTCACCCCGCTGTTCATTGCAATTGCCGCAACGATTGCCCCCGCCGCCCATGCTGCCGAACCCGAGAAAGAGGGTTTCGTCGAAGGCTCGAGCCTCAACCTCAACGCCCGCAACTACTACATGAACCGTAACCGCCTGCAGCAGACGGACGACAACATCGAGTGGGGCCAGGGTTTCCTCGGCAAATTCCAGTCGGGCTACACCGAAGGCACGGTCGGTTTCGGCATTGATGCCCACGCCATGCTCGGTCTGAAACTCGACGGTGGTGGCGGTACGGACAACTCCAGCATCCTGCCGGTCAGCGACGGCAACGGCAAAGCGCCGGGCTCGTTCTCCACCGCGGGTGGCACGCTGAAAATGCGTGCGTTCGATACCGAACTGAAGGCCGGTGACCTGTTCCTCACCAACCCGGTGATCGCCGGCGGTGAAAGCCGCATGCTGCCGCAGACCTTCCGTGGCGTCAGCCTGACCAACCACAGCTTCGACGGCTGGATGATCGAAGGTGGCCAGGCCAGTTTCACCAAACCGTACAACCAGAGCGGTCACAAACGCATCGGCACCTCTTACGGCACGCTCGCCGAGCACGATGACAGCCAGCACCTGAACTGGGCCGGCGTGGCCTGGAGCGGCGTCGAAGGCCTGACCAGCAGCCTTTATGCTTCCGAGCTGAAGGACATCTGGAACCAGTACTACTACGACCTCGACTACACCTGGGCGCTGAATGATCTGGTGACCCTCAACCCGGGCCTGCACTTCTATCACACGCAGGACACCGGCGACGCGTTGCTGGGCAACATCGACAACAACACCTACAGCCTGCATTTCACCGTCGGCATCGGCAGCCACAGCGTCACCGCCGCGTACCAGCGGGTCAACGGCAACACGCCGTTCGACTACATCAGCCAGGGCGACAGCATCTACCTCGACAACTCCCAGCAATACTCGGACTTCAACGGCCCGAACGAGCGCTCGTGGAAACTCAAGTACGCCTACGACTTCGCTGGTCTCGGCATGCCGGGTCTGACTTCGGCCGTGTCCTACTCGCGCGGCACGCTGGACCTGACCAAGGTCGACCCGGACAGCAAAGGCTACGCCACGTGGTACAGCGCCGAAGGTCGCAACGCCAAGCACTGGGAACGTGACATCGACCTCAAGTACGTGGTGCAGAGCGGCCAGGCCAAAGACCTGGCGGTACGTCTGCAATGGGCCACCAACCGTGGCGGCAACGGTTACGGCGCGCTGGATACGGACACAGATGAATACCGCGTGATCATCGACTACCCGATCAACGTCTTCTAAGATCGGCGCTACAGTAAGAAGGCCAGCCTTATGCGCTGGCCTTTTTCTTGCGTGTGCGGCAGCGACGTTTGTACAACTACGCTTAGAAGACTCTTCAACCGATAACCCAACCATGATCGCGAGCCGTACCCCACCCGTTGCGGGCAAGACCGGACGCCCCGAGTTGCTGTTGATCCTCGGCAGTCTGCTGAGCGTCATCGCGATTGTGTGCATCGTCACTTTTTTGCTGATTCGTGAGCACGCCAACGCTCAGGAATCGGCAACGCGCAGTGCCACCACCATCGCCCAACTGATCGATGCCGATGTGTTGCGCACCGTTGAGCTGTACGACCTGACCCTGCAAGGGCTGATCGCAGCGGCCCAGCGCGATGACCTGAAAAGCGTGTCACCGCAGATTCGTCACCTGGCGCTGTTCGACCGCTCCACGACCGCGCGCTTCAAGGGCGACATTCTTCTGCTCGACAAACATGGCGAGGTCATCGCCGACTCCTCGCGGGTCGAACCGCTGCCGGGCAATTTCGCCGACCGCGATTACTTTCTCGCCCACGCCTTCAACCGCGACACCGGCATGTACATCAGCCGCCCGTTCAAGCCACGTTGCGACTGCGACGACGCCAATCAGTGGCGTGTCAGTTTCAGCCGGCGCATCTCTTCGGACACCGGTGAATTCCTGGGTGTGGCAGTGGCGTCGATGAAGCTCGATTACTTCGACCAGTTGTTCAACAGCCTCGACATCGGCGTCGACAGCACGCTGAACATCATCAACAACGACGGCATCCTGCTGGCCCAGAAGCCCTATCTGCAAAGCGATTCGATCGGCAAGAGTTTTGCCGCCCGTCCCAATGTGGTGCGGATTCTGCGCGACCGCAGCGGCAATGGCAGTTTCAGCAGCATTTCGAGCATGGATCACCAGCAACGGCTTTACACCTACTCTCAGGTCGGCAACCTGCCGCTGACAGTCATCGTTGCGCTGTCGAGCGATGAAGTGTTCGGGGCGTGGAAGCGCACGGCGATTCTGATCAGCGGTGCCACCGGTGTGCTTTGCCTCGGCCTGTTATGGCTGACCTGGCTGCTGGCCCGGGAGCTGCGCCTGCGGCAACGGGCCGAACGAGAACTGGCGCAACTGGCGGCCACCGATGCCCTGACCGGCGTCGCCAACCGGCGGATGCTCGATCAGGCGCTGCGACACGAATGGTTTCGTGCCCAGCGCTCGGGCAAGGCGTTGTCGGTGCTGATGGTCGATGCCGATCACTTCAAGGCATTCAACGACCGGCATGGCCATCAGGCCGGGGATCAGGCACTGCGTGAACTGGCCAAAGTGATTAGCGCCAATGTGCGGCGCCCGGCGGATCTGGTGGCACGTTATGGCGGTGAAGAGTTCTCGGTGATCCTGGCCGAAACCGACAGCGTCGGCGCGCAACAGATTGCCGAACATGTACGGGCGGCGGTGGAACAGTTGCCGCGCCTGGAGGGGGATGAAGTGCCGATGACGGTGAGCATCGGTATCAGCACCTGGACGGCGGCGAGCGAGATCAGTCTGGAGCAACTGATGTTTGCGGCAGACAAGGCGCTGTATCAGGCCAAGGAAGGTGGCCGGAATCGAGTGGTGGTGGCGTCCTGAAAACAGGCATAAAAAAAGGCCACCCAAAGGTGGCCTTCAAAAAACTAGAGAGGTTTTTTACTTACACCGCCGCAACCGGGCGCATGTAAGAGATTGGTGCGGTGCTGGCGTCTTCAAACGTCACGACTTCCCAGGCATCTGTCTGCTCAATCAACTTGCGCAGCAGCTGGTTGTTCAGTGCGTGGCCGGACTTGAAGCCCTTGAACTCACCAATCAGGCTATTGCCCAGCAGGTACAGGTCGCCAATTGCATCGAGGATCTTGTGCTTCACGAATTCGTCTTCATAGCGAAGGCCGTCTTCGTTCAGTACGCCATCGGCATCGACCACGATCGCGTTTTCAACGCTGCCGCCGAGTGCGAGGTTGTGCTTGCGCAGGTACTCGATGTCACTCATGAAACCGAAAGTACGGGCGCGGCTGACTTCTTTTACGAACGAAGTGCTGGAAAAATCCACGCTTGCACTTTGGGTGCGGTCCCGGAAAACCGGGTGATCGAAATCGATCTCGAAGCTCACCTTGAACCCTTCGAAAGGGACGAAAGTGGCGCGCTTGTCGCCGTCTTCCACTGTCACTTCACGCAGGATGCGGATGAATTTCTTGGCGGCGTCCTGTTCTTCCAGGCCTGCCGATTGAATCAGGAATACGAAAGGTCCTGCGCTACCGTCCATGATCGGGACTTCGGACGCGGAGAGCTCGACGTAGGCGTTATCGATGCCCAGGCCAGCCATGGCCGAGAGCAAGTGCTCTACCGTGTCCACTTTGACGTCGCCGTTAATCAGCGTCGTCGACATAGTGGTTTCACCGACGTTTTCCGCGCGGGCAGGAATCTGCACCACAGGGTCGAGGTCAGCGCGACAAAACACAATGCCAGTGTCGACAGGCGCAGGCTTGAGGGTCAGGTAGACCTTCTCCCCGGAGTGCAGGCCTACACCTGTGGCACGGATAATATTTTTCAGTGTGCGTTGTTTAATCATGGCTTGGGCCGCTTCAGCGCAAATTGCGAACTGGTATCAACAAAGGCTGGCGATGATAGCAGACCATGCCTTTGCTGAACACCAATCACCTTCATAGCCCTGATACATTCCATCAATCAGCCTGACGACGCAGGAAAGCCGGGATGTCCAGGTAGTCCAGGTCATCTTGCGGATTCATCTTCGCGGCAGTCGCAGCACCGGCCTGAGCCTGGTTGCGCATGACGGTCGGACGGTCCAGATCACGGTAGTTCACCGCTGGCGCTTCCTGACGGGCGGGAGCCGGTTGTTGCACCTGAGCGGCAGCCATGGAGGTGTGAACGGTGTTGTCGATGACCTTCACAGGCTTCTCGATTTTCGCGCCCAGACCGGTGGCAACCACAGTTACGTGCAGCTCGTCGCGCATGTCCGGATCGATAACGGTACCGACCTTGACCATCGCGTGCTCGGAGGCGAAGGCTTCGATGATCGAACCCACGTCGGAGTACTCACCCAGGGACAGGTCAGGACCGGCAGTGATGTTCACCAGGATGCCGCGTGCGCCTTGCAGGTTCACGTCTTCCAGCAGCGGGTTGCGGATGGCCGCTTCGGTCGCTTCACGTGCACGGTTCGGACCGCTGGCGCAGCCAGTGCCCATCATCGCCATGCCCATTTCGCTCATCACGGTACGCACGTCGGCGAAGTCGACGTTGATCATGCCCGGACGCTTGATGATGTCGGAGATACCGCGAACGGCACCGGCCAGTACATCGTCAGCCTTGGCGAAAGCCGACAGCAGGCTTGCGTCTTTACCGAGGATGGTCAGCAGCTTCTCGTTGGGAATGGTGATCAACGAGTCGACGCTTTCGGAGAGCATGCGGATGCCTTCGTCGGCGATCTGCATACGCTTGCGGCCTTCGAACGGGAACGGACGCGTTACGACAGCAACGGTCAGGATGCCCATTTCCTTGGCCACTTCGGCGATGATCGGCGCAGCACCGGTACCGGTACCGCCGCCCATGCCAGTGGTGATGAACACCATGTTGGTGCCGGCCAGCACTTCAGCGATGCGCTCGCGATCTTCCAGCGCAGCCTGACGGCCGACTTCCGGGTTGGCGCCGGCGCCCAGGCCTTTGGTCACACCGGTGCCCAGTTGCAGAATGGTGCGCGCGCCGATGTTTTTCAGCGCTTGAGCATCGGTGTTGGCGCAGATGAACTCGACGCCTTCGATGTTGCTCTTGACCATGTGGTTGACAGCGTTGCCGCCGCCACCGCCAACACCGATAACTTTGATTACCGGGCTTGCGGGGATGTTGTCTACGAGTTCGAACATTTTCCCTCTCCTTACATTCTCTAGTTTTTTCGCCTACTGCATTTTGTTGCGGTGCTGCGGTAAAGCTTTAGAAGTTGCCTTGAACCCACTTCTTCAAACGGTCCAGCAACGGCGCCTGAGGCTCATCGTTGCTGTAGCTGTCGCGGCTGCCGATGCCCGAGAACGAGATCCCGTCGGACTGCTTTTGCAGGCCGTACATCAACAAGCCAACGCCAGTGGAATAAATCGGGTTGCGTACCACGTCATCCAGACCTTTCACGCCATGGGGCACGCCCAGGCGGACCGGCATGTGGAAGATTTCTTCGGCCAGTTCGGTGGCGCCTTCCATTTTCGACGTGCCGCCGGTCAGCACGATGCCGGCCGGGATCAGGTCTTCGTAGCCGCTGCGACGCAGCTCGGCCTGGATCAGGGTGAACAGCTCGTCGTAACGCGGCTCGACCACTTCGGCCAGGGCCTGACGGGACAGCTCGCGCGGCGGACGGTCGCCGACGCTCGGCACCTTGATGGTTTCGCCGGCACCGGCCAGCTTGGCCAGGGCGCAGGCGTAGCGGATCTTGATCTCTTCGGCGTACTGGGTCGGGGTGCGCAACGCCATGGCGATGTCGTTGGTCACCTGGTCGCCGGCAATCGGGATCACGGCCGTGTGGCGGATGGCGCCTTCGGTGAAGATCGCGATGTCGGTGGTGCCGCCGCCGATGTCGACCAGGCACACGCCCAGCTCTTTTTCGTCGTCGGTCAGGACCGAGTAGGCCGAAGCCAGTTGCTCGAGAATGATGTCGTCGATTTCCAGACCGCAGCGACGCACGCATTTTTCAATGTTCTGTGCGGCGTTGACGGCGCAGGTGACCACATGGACCTTGGCTTCCAGACGCACGCCGGACATGCCCAGCGGCTCGCGCACGCCTTCCTGGTTATCGATCACGTAGTCCTGCGGCAAGGTGTGCAGCACCCGCTGGTCAGCCGGGATCGCCACAGCCTGGGCGGCGTCGAGCACGCGCTCCAGGTCAGCCGAGCTGACTTCGCGATCACGAATCGCCACAATGCCGTGGGAGTTCAGGCTGCGGATGTGATTGCCCGCCACGCCGACGAACGCCGAGTGAATGCGGCAGCCCGCCATCAGTTGGGCTTCTTCGATCGCACGCTGGATCGATTGCACGGTGGACTCGATGTTCACCACCACGCCTTTCTTCAGGCCGCGGGACGGATGAGTGCCGATCCCGACGATTTCCAGCGAGCCGTCGTCCGCAACCTCGCCGACCAGCGCCACCACCTTGGAGGTGCCGATATCGAGACCGACGATCATTTTGCCGCTTTGCACGTTTGCCATGGGTCCTGCCTCTTCTTAATTCTTTGCGACAGCGGGTTGGGCTGTCGTCGGCGCTACTGGTTCCCGCCAGCCAACAGCGAGGCCGTTGGCATAGCGCAGATCGATGCGCGCAATGTTCGTAATCTGGTCTTTAAGCGTCTTGTCATAGATGGCAATGAAGCGGCGCATCTTTTCCACCAGGTTGCCGCGTCCCAGCAGCAACTCGATGCCGGGGCCGGAACTGCCGGCACCGGTAGTCAGGAACCAGCTGCCACGCTCACGCAGCTCAAGGCGCGCAATCGAGAAGCCCATTGGCCTGAGCATCTGGCTCAGCACCTGATACTGCTGCATCACTTGCTGCTGGGCCCGCTGCGGGCCGAACAGCTGTGGCAAGTGTTCGTAGTTCGCCAGTTCCTTGGGCGTGAACGCCTGGCCCTGGTTGTTGAGCAGCGACTCGTCGCCCCAACGGGCCACAGGCAGTTGCTCTTCGAGGCGGATCACCACCTGGTCCGGCCACACCCGACGGACTTCGGCGTGAGCGATCCACGGCATCTGCTCCAGCTCGGTGCGCATGCTCGCCAGGTCGATGGTGAAGAAGCTCGACGCCACGTACGGGGCGATTCGCTGCTGCACCGCTTGCTGGCTGATATAGCTCAGGTCGCCCTGCACCGCGATCTTGGTGATCGGCCGGTCGGCGTACGGCAACAACCGCTGCGCGCCTTCGTAGGTGCCGAACCCGAGCACCACCAGCAACACCGGCCAGAACAGGCTTTTCAGGAAACCGAAATTGGCTTTGGGCAGGCGCGCGGACATCGGCTCTTTGGCCACCATTCGGCTGGCACCCCGCGGCACCGGCTTGCGGCCGGGAGCGGGTGGCTGATGTCTGAGCTGTGCGCCTTGCATGGTCTTAACCTCGCGCCTCTTTCTTGCCATCGGCATCGACACTGGCGGCCAGAATGGCCAGGACCAGTTGCTGGAAATCCAGACCGGCCGCTTTCGCCGCCATCGGTACCAGGCTGTGATCGGTCATGCCGGGAGCGGTGTTGACTTCCAGGAACCAGAATTTGCCGTCGGCGTCCTGCATCACGTCCGCCCGACCCCAACCACCGATGCCCAGCGCCTCGCAGGCTTGCGCCGTGAGGTCCATGAGTTCTTTTTCCTTGGCGGCATCCAGCCCGCACGGAATCCGATACTGGGTATCGTTGGCGATGTACTTGGCGTCGTAGTCGTAGAACGTGTGTGGCGTACCCAGGGCGATAGGAGGCAACACCTGGTCACGCAGGGTGGCGATGGTGAACTCCGGACCGTGGATCCATTGCTCGACCAACACTTGCGAATCGTAGGTACTGGCCGCTTTCCATGCGTCAATCAACTCGGACGCAGAACTCACTTTGGCCATCCCGATACTTGAACCTTCATGCGCCGGTTTGACGATCAAAGGGAAGCCCAGTTCCGTCGCTGCCGAAATACAATCGGCCTCGCTGCGCAGCACGGCGTGACGCGGCGTCGGAATCCCCAACGTGTGCCAGACCTGCTTGGTGCGCAGTTTGTCCATCGCCAGCGCGGAAGCCAGGATGCCGCTGCCGGTGTACGGAATGCCGGCCACTTCGAGCAGGCCCTGCATGCTGCCGTCTTCACCGCCACGACCGTGGAGGATGATGAACGCGCGGTCGATCTTCTCGCTCAACAAGCGCTGCAGAATGTCGGCACCGACGTCGATCCCGAACGCGTCCACACCGGCGCTTTGCAGCGCAGTGAGCACGGCGTTGCCGGACTTCAGCGAGACTTCACGCTCGGCACTCAAGCCACCGAACAGCACGGCAACACGGCCGAAGTCTTTCGGGGCAATGGTGGAGAACAGATTGGCGTAGGCAGCAGTCATTTCAACTTCCCCTCGACCGGCGCCGCCACGGCACCGGCGAACAACTCGCTTTTCAACAGTTTCGGTGCGAGGCCGCCGATGTCACCGGCGCCCTGGCACAGCAGAATGTCGCCGGCACGCAGCAGCGGCTTGACCAGCGGCGCCAGATCGACACCGCGCTCGATGTAGATCGGGTCCAACTGACCGCGCTGACGGATGCTGTTGCACAGTTTGCGGCTGTCAGCCCCCGGAATCGGCTCTTCGCCGGCCGGATAGACTTCCATCAGCAGCAGCACGTTGGCGTCGGCCAGTACATTGACGAAGTCGTCGTACAGGTCACGGGTGCGGCTATAGCGGTGCGGCTGGTAGACCATCACCAGGCGGCGCTCTGGCCAGCCACCGCGCACAGCCTTGATCACGGCCGCGACTTCGGTCGGGTGGTGACCGTAGTCATCGACCAGCATCACGTTGCCGCCGTCCACCGGCAGTTCGCCGTAGACCTGGAAGCGACGACCGACACCCTGGAACCCGGACAGGCCCTGGACGATGGCTTCATCGCTGACGCCCTCGTCGGTGGCGATGCAGATGGTCGCCAGGGAATTGAGTACGTTGTGGTTGCCCGGCATGTTCACGGACACATCCAGCGGCTCACGATCAGGGCGCAGCACGGTGAAGAAGGTCTGCATGCCTTGCTGGCGCACATTGATGGCGCGCACGTCAGCGTCTTCGCTGAAGCCGTAGGTCACGGTCGGACGTTTCACCTGCGGCAGGATTTCACGCACCACCGGGTCGTCCAGACACATCACCGCCAGACCGTAGAACGGCAGGTTGTGCAGGAACTCGACGAAGGTTTTCTTCAGTTTGTTGAAGTCACCGTCGTAGGTCGCCATGTGGTCGGCGTCGATGTTGGTGACCACGGCCACCAGCGGTTGCAGGTGCAGGAAGCTGGCGTCGCTCTCGTCGGCCTCGGCGATCAGGTAGCGGCTGGTGCCGAGCTGGGCATTGGTGCCCGCAGCATTCAGACGGCCACCGATGACGAACGTCGGGTCCAGGCCACCGGCCGCAAACACCGAAGCGATCAGGCTGGTGGTGGTGGTTTTGCCGTGCGTACCGGCGACGGCGATGCCATGGCGGTAGCGCATCAGCTCGGCGAGCATCTCGGCACGTGGCACCACCGGGATACGGCGTTCCAGCGCAGTCGCGACTTCCGGGTTGGACGTATTCACGGCGCTCGACACCACCAGCACATCGGCGGCAGCGGCGTTCTCGGCACGGTGACCGATGAAGATCTGCGCACCGAAAGATTCCAGACGCTCAGTGACCGGCGAAGCCTTGAGGTCGGAGCCGGACACGGCGTAACCCAGGTTCAGCAGCACTTCGGCAATGCCGCACATGCCCACGCCGCCGATTCCGACGAAGTGGATGCGACGGATGCGGCGCATTTCCGGTTGCGGCATGGCTTTCTGATTCTCAACCATGGGCCACCTCCAGACAGGTATCGACCACGCTGCGGGTGGCTTCGGGTTTTGCCAGACGGCGGGCCGCTTGGGCCATTTCTTCGAGTCGTTGCGGTTGCATCAAGACCTCTGTCAGGCGCGCGGCAAGGTCCGCGGCACCAGTCGTTCTTTGCGGCATCAGGAAGGCAGCGCCTTCGCGGGCCAAATAATCGGCGTTGCGGGTCTGGTGATCGTCGATCGCGTGGGGCAAGGGCACCAGCATCGAGGGCAGACCGGCGGCAGCCAGCTCACTGACGGTCAATGCGCCTGCGCGGCACACCACCAGATCAGCCCAGCCATAGGCCTGGGCCATGTCCTTGATGAAGGGCTGCACCTGCGCGTCCACGCCGGCGGCGCGGTAGCGCTCTGCAGTCACTTCATCGTGATTTTTGCCGGCCTGATGAAACACTTCCGGGCGCAAGTCGGAGGCGACTTGTGCCAGGGCTTCAGGCAGCAACTTGTTCAACGGTTCTGCGCCCAGGCTTCCGCCCAGGATCAGCAAACGCGCCTTGCGTCCGGCCAGTGCCGCACGCGGTGTTTCGAGGAACAGCTCGCTGCGCACCGGGTTACCGGTGGTACGGCGGCTGTCCGACAGGGTAAAGGTGTCGGGGAAGGCTTCACACACCCGGGCGGCGAACGGCACCAGCAACCGATTGGCGGTGCCGGCCACGGCGTTCTGCTCGTGAACGATCACCGGCACACCGGCCAGTTTGGCGGCGATGCCACCAGGCCCGGTCACATAGCCACCGAAACCGACCACACACACCGGACGCAGCCGGCGAATGATCGCCCGCGCCTGCCACACCGACTTCAGCAGCATGAACGGCGCCTTGAGCAGCGACAGCTTGCCCTTGCCGCGCAGACCGCTGGCGTTGATGCGGTGCAATTCGAGGCCGGCGGCCGGCACCAGGTCGTTTTCGATCCCGCGTGGCGTGCCGAGCCAGTGCACGGTATAGCCGCGTGCCTGAAACTCACGGGCGCAGGACAGTGCCGGGAACACGTGGCCACCGGTACCACCGGCCATGATCAATACGTTAGCGCCCATGATTCGGCTCCTCCGCGAAGTCGCTCTCATGGAATTCCATCTCTTCACTGCCCAGGTGGGTCCGACTCTCCCACTCGATCCTCAGCAACAAGCCAAGGCAGGCACAGCAGATCACCAGGGAACTGCCGCCATAACTGAGGAACGGCAAGGTCAGGCCCTTGGTCGGCAGCAGGCCGACGTTCACGCCGATGTTGATCAGGAACTGACCGATCCACAGGAACGACAGACCGTAGGCAACATAAGCGGCAAAAAACTGTTTGGCTTTCTCGGCCCACAGACCGATGTACATGCCGCGAATACACACGAACACGAACAACGCCACGGTGCACAGCGAACCCACCGCGCCCAGCTCTTCAGCCAGTACCGAGAACACGAAGTCGGTGTGGGCTTCCGGCAGGTAGAACTGCTTCTGCACGCTGTTGCCCAGACCCACGCCCAGCCACTCGCCGCGACCGAACGCGATCAAGGCCTGGGACAATTGATATCCGGCGCCGAACTGGTCGGCCCACGGGTCGGCGAAGTTGGTCAGACGCGCCATCCGGTACGGTTGCATCTGAATCAGCAACACCACCGCCGCCACCGCCAGCACCACCATCAGCGAGAACCGGAACAACCCGACCCCGCCGAGGAACAGCATCGCCGCCGCTGCGCCCATCATTACGACGGTGGCACCGAAGTCCGGCTCCATCAGCAACAGACCGGCCATCGGCAGCAGCACGATGAATGGCTTGAAGAAGCCCATCCAGCTCTCGCGCACTTCCTTCTGGCGACGCACCAGATAACCGGCGAGGTAAATCACCACGAACACCTTGGCGATCTCGGACGGCTGAACGTTGAAGAAGCTGAAACCGATCCAGCGCATCGAACCGTTCACTTCACGGCCGATCCCCGGGACGATCACCATCACCAACAGACCGAACGCACCAATCAGCATCAGCCAGCCCAGCCGCTGCCAGGTGGCGATCGGAATCATCATGGTAACGATGCACGCGCCCAGGCCCAGCACCACGTAGATCAGGTGACGGGTCATGTAATAAAGAGCACTGCCCGACTGCACCGCACCGACTTCTGTCGATGCCGAAGCGATCATGATCAGGCCCAGGCCGAGCAGCGCCAGGCAACCGGCGAGCATCGGGAAGTCGAGGTCGATCCCGCGCCCGGTGATGATCGGCGACGGATACGGCTTGATGATGTTTCTCAGGCTCATGCCAGTTCCTCCACGGCGCGGACGAACTGGTGACCACGGTCTTCGTAATTCTTGAACATGTCGAAACTGGCGCAGGCCGGCGACAGCAGCACCACGTCACCCGGTTGGGCGGCGGCGCGGCATTGTTCGACCGCATCGACCAGCGAACTGGCTCGGATCAGCGGCACGGCGTCGCCGATGGCCTCGCCGATCTTGTCGGAGTCGCGGCCCATCAGGATCACGGCGCGGCAATGAGCGGCTACCGGGTCACGCAGGTCCTTGAACTCGGCACCCTTGCCATCGCCACCGGCGATCAGCACGACCTTGCCTTCGATGTCCGCACCCAGGCCTTCGATGGCAGCCAGTGCGGCGCCGACGTTGGTGGCTTTGGAATCGTTGTAGTAACCGACGCCGTCCAGATCACGCACCCACTGGCAACGGTGTTCGAGACCGGCGAAGGTGCGCAGCGCTGCCAGCATGGCGTCGAACGGCAGACCGACTGCATGTCCGAGCGCCAGCGCCGCGAGGGCGTTGGACTGGTTGTGGGCGCCGCGAATCTTCAGTTCACGCACCGGCATCAGGTTCTGGAATTCGAAGGCCAGGTATTTCTCGCCATTCTCTTCGCGCAGGCCGAACGCCTTGAAATCGGGTTTGGTGAGGCCGAAGGTCCAGCATGGCTGGCCCTCGCCCATCAGCGGACGGGTCAACGCGTCCTGACGGTTGACCACGAACTGCTTGGCGCCACGGAAGATCCGGTGCTTGGCCAGGTGATAGGCCGGCAGACCGCTGTAACGGTCCATGTGGTCTTCGCTGATGTTGAGCACGGTCGCCACTTCGGCGTTGAGCTGATCGGTGGTTTCCAGCTGGAAGCTCGACAGCTCCATCACGTACAGCTCGACGTCATCGCTGAGCAGGTCCAGCGCCGGCGTACCGAGGTTGCCGCCCACTGCCACACGTTTGCCGGCCGCAGCCGCCATCTCGCCGACCAAGGTGGTGACGGTGCTTTTCGCGTTGGAACCGCTGATGGCCACGATCGGCGCCTTCGCGTTACGCGCGAACAGCTCGATGTCGCCGGACAACTTCACGCCACGGGCCGCGGCGGCTTGCAGGGCCGGGGTCGCCAGCGCCAGACCGGGGCTCACGTAGAGCTCGTCGGCACGGCACAGGAACTCGACGTCCAGCTCGCCACAACGCACTTCCACGTGCGGATAGTCACGCTGGAGCGTGGCCAGTTCCGGTGGATTTTCCCGCGTGTCGGCCACCGCAAACGCCACGCCCCGGTTCGCCAGGAAGCGAACCAGGGACATGCCGCTCTTGCCGAGGCCGACAACGATGCGGAAGTGGTCAGAAGCGATCAGAGACACTCGTTCTACCTCAGCTTCAGGGTGGCAAGGCCGATCAGCACGAGAATCACGGTGATGATCCAGAAACGGACGATCACACGCGGCTCGGGCCAGCCCTTGAGTTCAAAGTGGTGGTGTATCGGAGCCATGCGGAACACACGGCGACCGGTCAGCTTAAAGGAGGCAACCTGAATCACGACTGACAGGGTTTCCATCACGAACACGCCGCCCATGATGAACAGGACGATTTCCTGACGGACGATCACCGCGATGGTGCCCAGAGCGGCGCCCAGCGCCAGTGCGCCGACGTCGCCCATGAAGACTTGCGCCGGATAGGTGTTGAACCACAGGAAGCCCAGGCCGGCACCGATCAGCGCGCCGCAGAACACGATCAGTTCGCCTGCGCCCGGTACGTACGGGATCAGCAGGTATTCAGCGAATTTCACGTTACCCGACAGGTAGCAGAAGATGCCCAGGCCGCCGCCGACCATCACTGTCGGCATGATCGCCAGACCGTCGAGACCGTCGGTCAGGTTGACCGCGTTGCTCGAACCGACGATCACGAAGTACGTCAGCACGATGAAACCGGCACCCAGCGGAATGCTGTAGTCCTTGAGCATCGGCAGGATCAGGGTGGTTTCCACCGGAGTGGCAGCGGTCATGTAAAGGAAGATCGCCGCGCCGAGGCCGAACACCGACTGCCAGAAATACTTCCAGCGACTCGGCAGACCACGGGAGTTCTTCTCGATCACCTTGCGGTAATCGTCGACCCAGCCGATGGCGCCGAACAGCAGGGTCACCAGCAGAACGGTCCAGACATAACGATTGCTCAGGTCAGCCCACAGCAACGTGCTGACGCCGATCGAAGACAGAATCAGCGCGCCACCCATGGTCGGCGTACCGGATTTGGACAGGTGCGATTGCGGACCGTCGTTACGAACGGACTGACCGATCTGACGGTTCTGCAGGGTGCGGATCATCCACGGGCCATAGCACAGCGACAGGACCAGCGCGGTCAGCACACCGAGGATCCCGCGCAGGGTCAGGTACTGGAAGACCGCGAAGCCTTTGTAGAACTGTTGCAGATACTCCGCTAGCAGCAGCAGCATTAATGTTTCTCCAGACTGGACCCGCACAGGGCCGCAACGATGTTTTCCATCGCTGCGCTGCGCGAACCCTTGATCAAAATGGTGGTGTTTTTGTCCTGCTCGGCGCCGAGGGCCTGGATCAGTTCGGCCTGTGTGCCGAAGTGATGCGCCTCGTTGCCGAATGCGTTCACGGCGTGGACCATGTTCGGCCCGACGGCGTAAAGCGCGGAAACCTTGCCCCGGGCGTATTCGCCCACGTCGCGGTGCCCCTGCTCCGCCCAGTCGCCCAACTCGCCGATATCCCCGAGCACCAGAACGGTGCGGCCGGAAAAGCCGGCGAGTATATCAACGGCCGCACACATGGAGGTGGGGTTCGCGTTGTAAGTGTCATCGATCACGCGCATGCCGTTTTTCGCCAGTTGCGCGACGGTGCGACCCTTGACCGGTTGTACCGCGCCAAGCCCGGTGGCGATGCCGAACAGCGACACGCCCAGGGCGTGAGCGGCAGCGGCAGCGGCCAGGGCATTGGCGACGTTATGGGTGCCGAGCAGGTTCAGTTGAACCCGTTCCACACCTTCAGGACTGTGCAGGTTGAACGCCGGGCAGCCACGGGCGTCAGTGGCCAGATCGCTGGCGTGGAAATCTGCCTGGGTGTTGCTCAGGGCAAAGGTCAGCACCTTGCGACCGGCAGCGCGGGTCTTCCAGATACCGAAGGCCTTGTCATCGAGGTTCAGCACGGCAATGCCATCGGCCGCCAGCCCTTCGATGATTTCGCCCTTGGCTTCGACGATTTTCTCTGGCCCGCCGAACTCACCGACGTGAGCGGTGCCGGCGTTGTTGAGGATCGCTACGTGCGGCTTGGTCAGCCCGACGGTGTAGGCGATTTCACCCAGACGCGAAGCACCCAGTTCGATCACTGCCGCGCTGTGTTCCGGGGCAAGTTCGAGCAGGGTCAGCGGCACGCCGAGGTCGTTGTTCAGGTTGCCACGGGTCGCGTGCACCGAACCGCGCGTGCGCAGGATGCTCGCGAGCATTTCCTTGACCGTGGTCTTGCCGCTGGAGCCGGTGACGGCGGCAACCGGCTTGGTGAACGCGGCACGGTTCAAGGCCCCTAGCTGACCGAGGGCCTGACGGGTGTCCTTGACCAGCAATTGCGGCAGCGTGCTGTCGGCGACTTCGCGCTCGACCAGCGCCGCGACCGCGCCTTTTGCAGCGACGTCGTTCAAATAGTCATGACCGTCGAAACGCGGGCCGGTCAGCGCAATAAACAGTTGGCCAGCCTTGATGGCGCGGCTGTCGATGCTCACGCCGTCAAAACTGGCGTCTGCACTGATCAGCCGTGCGTCGAGTGCATTGGTCAGTTCGCTGAGTTTCAGGGCCTTAAGCATGGGCCACCTCCCACGCGGTCAGGGCGTGATCCGCCTCGACCAGATCAGAGAATGCGTGGCGCTCGCCGTTGATTTCCTGATAGTCCTCGTGACCTTTGCCGGCCAGGACCACCACGTCATCCGCCGAGGCGCTGGCGATCAATTGCGCGATGGCCTGGCCACGGCCGGCCACGAATGTCACGTTATCCACAGCCGTGAAACCGGCGCGGATGTCATCGAAAATCACCGCCGGATCCTCGGTGCGTGGATTGTCATCGGTGACCAGCACGCGGTCGGCCAGACGCTCGACCACTTCGGCCATCAACGGACGCTTGCCGCGATCGCGATCACCGCCGCAGCCGAACAGGCACAGCAACTGGCCTTTGACGTGCGGACGCAACGCAGTCAGAACTTTTTCCAGCGCATCCGGGGTGTGGGCGTAATCGACCACCACCAGCGGCTGGGTGCCACCGCCGAGACGCTGCATGCGTCCGGCCGGGCCTTCGAGTTTCGGCAGCACCTTGAGAATTTCGTCGAGGGCGTAGTCCAGACCGAGCAAGGCGCCAACCGCAGCCAGTACGTTGCTCAAGTTGAAACGGCCCAGCAATGTGCTGCGCAGATGATGTTCGCCCTGCGGCGTGACCAGCGTGGCGCGCACGCCATGGTCGTCGAACTGCGCTTCGCGGACATACAGATAGGCACTGCTGTCGAGCAAGCTATATGTAATCAAACGCGAATCACGCTTTTCAGCGGCCAGTTGCCGGCCGAAATCGTCGTCCAGATTGACCACGCGGCACTTCAGGTCATTCCAGGCAAACAGCTTGGCCTTCGCTTCGGCGTAGGCCTCCATGGTGCCGTGGTAATCGAGGTGATCGCGGGACAGGTTGGTCATCACCGCCACGTCAAACGCCAGTGCAGTGACCCGGCCCTGATCCAGACCGTGGGACGAAACTTCCATGGCCACGGCTTTGGCGCCGGCCTTTTTCAGGTCGCCCAGGGTCGCTTGCATGGCGATCGGGTTCGGCGTGGTGTGCAGGCCGCTTTGCAGCGAGCCGTAGAAACCGGAGCCCAGGGTGCCGACGATGCCGCAGTGCTGACCCAGCAGGTCCAGCGCCTGGGCAACAAGCTGAGTCACGCTGGTCTTGCCGTTGGTGCCGGTCACGCCCACCAGGTTCAGGTGATGACTTGGCTCACCGTAAAAACGACCGGCGATATCTGACAGCTGCGCTGCCAGGCCTTTGACCGGAATCAGCGGCACGTCAGTGATCGGCAGCACGGTGGCGCCTTCCACTTCGTAAGCCACGGCGGCAGCGCCACGAGTGAGCGCGTCAGCAATATGCGCACGACCGTCGAACTTGCCGCCCGGCACCGCGAGGAACAGGTCGCCCGCGCGCACGTTGCGGCTGTCGAGTGCCAGTTCACGGATCAACAGATCGTGGCCGGCGTGGGGGAAAATCTTGTTCAGACTAAGAGACATCAGCCGCGCCCTCCATTGGCTTTCAGCGGAACGGCCGGGGTGGCGTTGGCCTGTTGTGTTGTCGGCAGGTTGTCCGGGGTCACGTTCATCAGACGCAGGGTGCCGGACATCACACGGCTGAACACCGGCGCCGAAACCAGACCACCGAAGTAACCGGCCTTGCTCGGTTCATCGATCACCACGACGATGGCGTAACGCGGATCGCTCATCGGGCCGAAACCGGCGAACAGCGAGCGGTACGAGTTTTCGGCGTAACCCTTGGTGCCCACCGACGTCTTGCGCGCAGTACCCGACTTGCCCGCCACGTGATACGCCGGCACCTGCGCACGGAACACACCGCGCGGGGCCTCGATCACCTGTTGCAGCATGCCTTGCATGGTTTTCGCGACGGCTTCCGGCAGCACCTGAGTGGTCTGTGGCGCCTTGTCGGTTTTGATCAGGGTCAGCGGCGCGAGGCGACCGTTGTTGGCCAGCGCCGAGAACGCGTGCACCAGCTGAATCGCGGTCACCGAAATACCGTAGCCGTAGGACAGTGTTGCGGTTTCGGCTTTACGCCACTCGCGGTAATTCGGCAGGTTACCGACACGTTCGCCCGGGAAACCGAGGCCGGTGTCCTGGCCGAGGCCGACTTTCTGCGCGAGGCGGAAAATGGTTTCGCCACCGATATCGAACGCGACCTTACTCATCCCGACGTTACTGGAATTGATCAGAATGCCGGTCAGGTCGAGTACCGGACCTTCGGTCTTCGATACGTCCTTGATCGTGTATTTGCCGATCTGCAGGGAGCCCGGATACACCTCGACGGTGTCGCTCGGTTTCCAGCGGCCGGTTTCGATCGCGGCGCTCATCGAGATCGCTTTCATGGTCGAACCCGGTTCGAACACGTCGATCATCGCGCGGTTACGCATCATCGCCGGTTGCAGGTTGCGACGGTTGTTCGGGTTGTAGGTCGGCTGGTTGACCATGGCGAGGATCTCGCCGGTCTTCACGTCCATGATCACCAGGCTGCCAGCCTTGGCGCCGTTCTCGATGATCGCGTTACGCAGCTCGCGGTTGGCCAGGTATTGCAGACGCAGGTCAATGGACAACGCCAAGGGCTTGCCGGCCTTGGCGTTTTTGGTGACCTGGACATCCTTGATCAGCCGTCCGCGCCGATCCTTGATGACTTGCCGCTTGCCGGGCACGCCGGCCAGCCATTCATCGTAGGCCAGTTCGACGCCTTCACGACCGTGGTCATCGATGTCGGTGAACCCGACCATGTGCGCGGTGACTTCACCGGCCGGGTAGAACCGGCGGAATTCTTCGATGCCGTAGACGCCCGGTACTTTCAGGTCGAGCACGGCCTGGCCCTGCTCGGGGGTCAGCCCGCGCACCAGATAAATGAATTCTTTGTTGGCCTGGGCTTCGAGGCGTTCGGCCAGGGCTTTCGGATCCTGCCCCAGCGCCGCTGCCAGTGCCGGCCACTTCTCTTTGGCCGTCTGCATTTCCTTGGCGTTGGCCCACAGTGTGGTCACCGGGGTACTCACGGCCAGAGGCTCGCCGTTGCGGTCGGTGATCAGGCCACGGTGTGCCGGAATCGGGATATGACGAACGCTGCGCGCATCGCCCTGCCCCTTGAGGAAGTCACGGTCGACCACTTGCAGGTCAATGATGCGCCAGCAGATCGCGGCCACCATCACGCCGAGCAGACCTACCAACAGACGGAAGCGCCACGGGAAGAGAGCCCCTTCGAGTTTCATCATGGCGCCACCATCTTCACGTCAGCTGCGCCTGGGATGTGCATCTTCAGTTGTTCGGTGGCCAGCACTTCGATCCGGCTGTGGGCGGTCCAGGTGCTTTGCTCCAGGATCAGGCGCCCCCACTCGGCCTGCGCCTTGTCGCGCACGCTCAGTTCGTTGTACAGGGTGTTGAGCAACTGCCGGTTCCAGTGGGCGCTGTAAGACACGCCGATGGCCGACACGAGCACGCCGATGAACAGCAGCAGCATGAAAAAGCTGCCGCCAGGCAGTGGCTTGGCGAAAAGCTTGCTCACCGCAGCTTCTCCGCGACACGCATGACGGCGCTACGGGAACGTGGGTTGGCTTTGAGTTCGGCGTCGGAGGCCGTCTGCGCTTTGCCATGGACTTTGATTTTCGGTTCGAACGCGACGTGGCGAACCGGCAGGTTGCGCGGCAGGTTGTCGGCTTCGCCTTTCACCAGCTTGCGCATGAACAGTTTGACGATGCGGTCTTCCAGCGAGTGGAAGCTGATCACGACCAGACGACCGCCCACTTCCAGGCATTCGAGTGCGGCTTCAAGGCCCGCTTCCAGATCGCCCAGCTCGTTGTTGACGTGAATGCGCAGCCCCTGGAATGCACGGGTTGCCGGGTTCTTGCCCTTTTCCCACGCCGGGTTGGCGACTTTCAGGACTTCGGCCAGATCGGCGGTACGCTCGAACGGCGTGATGTCACGACGTTCGGCCACGGCGCGAGCCATGCGACCGGAGAAACGCTCTTCGCCATATTCCTTGAACACCCGGGCGATTTCTTCCACAGGCGCGGTATTGACGAACTCGGCCGCGCTGATGCCACGGGACGGATCCATGCGCATGTCCAGCGGGCCATCATTGAGGAAACTGAAGCCGCGTTCGGCATCATCGAGCTGCGGCGAAGACACGCCGAGGTCGAGCAGAATGCCGCTGACCTTGCCGTCTAGACCACGCTCGGCAACCACCGAACCGAGCTCGGCAAAGCTGCGCTGCACAACGACAAAGCGGCCGTCTTCGGCCGCTAGCGTTTGCCCGGTGGCAATCGCTTGAGGATCCTTGTCGAATCCGATGAGCCGGCCGTCGGGACCGAGCTTGCTGAGGATCAACCGGCTGTGCCCGCCGCGCCCGAACGTGCCGTCCAGATAGCAGCCATCAGGACGTACGGCGAGAGCCTCGACGGCTTCGTCAAGCAGTACGGTGATGTGGTTAAAGCCGCTATCAATAGTCACAGGATCAAATCACGCAGTTCGTCAGGCATGGCGCCCGGTTGTTGTATGGCAGCCAGGTCAGCGGCAGAAACCGCGTTCCAGGCATCTTCGTCCCACAATTGGAACTTGTTCAGTTGGCCAACCAGCATCGCGCGCTTGTCCAGCTTTGCGTATTCGCGCAGACGCGGCGGAACCAGAAAACGACCACTGCCGTCGAGCTCGAGGTCAACGGCATTACCAATCAATAAGCGCTGCAGACGACGGTTCTCTTCGCGGAGCGAAGGAAGCGCGCGCAACTTGGTTTCAATAATTTCCCACTCATCGAGCGGGTAGACACACAAACACGGATCAACGGCATCGATGGTCACGATCAACTGGCCGGAACTACGCGAAACGAGCTCGTCACGGTACCGGCTCGGCATGGCGAGACGGCCCTTTGCGTCGAGACTGATAGCGTTAGCTCCGCGAAACACGTCTGCGTTTCTCCAATTTTTATCGTTTTGAGCTCAAAAAACCCACTTCATGCCACTTTCCGCCACTTGCGCACACTATAGGAATGCGCCCACCACACCGTCAAGGCGCGGATTAAAGGAAAACCCTTACAGAACGGAGATTTAGGAGCATAAAAGGAGGCGCAACGAGAATCTGGCGGATGCTTTTATCCAATAACTTGAAGCAGCACTGAAAGCTGCGCTCGAAAGTTAAAGTAATTTGTTAAGAGTAAGATTTTTTCGGTATTACAAAAGCGCTTCTGCTGTTGATTGAAGCAAGGTGGGAAATGGCTATTACTGCGGTTGCCGCTGCCGGATTTCCAGAGCAGGCCTGCTGATAATAAACAGCCCTGTCGCCTTTAATTCAAGCAGGGAAAAGAAAAAGGTGGAGAGTCGATCTGTAAGCCGGGTTCTGTCTTGAACAGTCATTCGTCTACGATGGCCATCACTGGACATCTTTAGCAACCTACCCGGTCCCAGCGCGGGCCACGCCTTGGGACCCTATTTGGTCTTGCTCCAAGTGGGGTTTACCTAGCCACGAACTGTTGCCAGACGTGCGGTGCGCTCTTACCGCACCTTTTCACCCTTACCGGCGCCGAAGCGCTTAGGCGGTTATTTTCTGTGGCACTTTCCGTAGGCTCACGCCTCCCAGGCATTACCTGGCACTTCGCCCTATGGAGCCCGGACTTTCCTCCCCCCCCTAATTTTCATAGAGGGCAGCGACTGTCCGATCGACTCTCCGCCGCGCAGGTTAACGGCAGAGCGCCCGAAGAACAAGCGCTAATAGCCCGCAAACCGGTCTGCGCGACGGGTTACGCGTCTTTTTGCTGATCCAGCGCGACCTGATACAGCACGTTTTTGCGCTCACCGGTGATTTGCGCCGCCAGAGCCGCGGCACGCTTGAGCGGCATCTCTTCGAGCAACAGATTGAGGATGCGCATCGCCTCGCTGCTGACGGCATCTTCGGATTCCGGCGCAGTCCAGCCAGCCACTACAACAACACATTCGCCACGCTGCTGATTGCTGTCCGCCTCGACGAATGCGCGCAACTCGGCCAGCGGCAGGCCCTTGAGCGTTTCAAAGGTTTTGGTGATTTCACGGGCGAGCAATGCCGGGCGATCAGCGCCAAACACGGCTTCCATATCCTGCAGACACTCGAGAATACGATGAGGCGCCTCGTAGAAAATCAGCGTGCGCGGCTCTTCCTTGATCGCCTCAAGACGCGCCTTGCGCCCCACCGCCTTGGCCGGCAGAAAGCCTTCAAAGATGAAACGATCGGACGGCAGACCGGCAGCCGACAGCGCCGCAATCAACGCGCAAGCACCCGGCACCGGCACCACATTGATCCCGGCGGCACGGGCCTGACGCACCAGGTGATAACCCGGATCGGAAATCAGCGGCGTACCGGCATCGGAAATCAGCGCCACGTTATCGCCAGCCAACAGACGGGTGATGAAGCGACTGCCTTCGTCACGCTCATTGTGTTCGTGACAGGCCGCCAGCGGTGTAGTGATGCCGAAGTGCTGCATCAGACGCTGGGAATGGCGCGTGTCTTCGGCGGCAATCAGCGCCACTTCGCGCAGGATTTTCAACGCCCGGGCGCTGATGTCATCCAGGTTGCCGATGGGCGTCGCCACCACATAAAGCGAGCCCATAGCGGAATTCAAAGCACCTGGAGCAGTCAAAGCGCACACCTCATGATCGGTAAAAACCGCCATTGTAGCGCGTCGAGCGACCGGCGATGCGGTCGCGGCAGACACGGTTTGTCGCACCATTGTGCGGTCGCGCAACATTTGTATCAGCTAAATTGACGGTTTCACGCCAGTAACATCGCGCCCCGGCCAGCGCTTGGGTACAATTCGACGCTAATTTGATCGAGTATCAGGAACACTTACATGATCGCTTGCCTGCGGCTGTTCACTGCCCTCTGCCTCGCTGCCTTGCTGGCGGCTTGCGCCAGCTCCCCTTCCTCCAGCCTTGGCGAACTTCCACGGACTCCGGATGCCAGCATCGAGCAACTGCTCGAACAGGCCGCCCAGGCCAAATCGCCGGACAAGGCTGCACTGCTGCGCCTGAGTGCGGCGGACATGGCTTACCGTCAAGGCAATGCCGGACAGTCCGCGCAGATCCTGCAACAGGTGCCAATGGAGCAACTCCAGCCGGGCCAGCAGGCATTCGCCAGCACCTTGGCCGCTGAACTGGCCATGACCCGCAACCAGCCGAAAGCCGCGCTGGCAGCCTTGAACCATCCAAGCCTGCAACGCCTGAGCGAAATGTCGATACCGCTGCAAGTTCGCGCCGGCACCGTTCACGCCCGCGCCCTTGAAGCCGATGGCCAGACACTGGCTGCCGCTCGCGAGCGCATCTTCATCGCACCGATGCTGGAAGGCGAAGCCGCCAGCAAGAACCACGAAGCGATCTGGACCCTGATTGCATCGCTGCCGACCGATCAACTGCAACCGAACACTACCGATGACCTCGGCGGCTGGATGAGCCTGGCTCTGGCAGTGAAAACTGCCGGCACCCTCGAGCAACAGCAAGCCGCCATTGATGCCTGGCGCTCGCAGCACCCGAAACACCCGGCCGCGATCAACCTGCCGCTGCCACTGACCAAGCTCAAGGAACTGGCCAGCCAGCCGTTGAGCAAGATCGCCCTGCTGCTGCCGCAGGATGGCCAACTGGCCTCGGTCGGCAAGGCCCTGCGTGACGGCTTCATGGCCGCGCACTACCAGGCTCAGCAAGCGGGTCAGAAACCACCGGCCATCGTGTTCTACGACAGCTCGCACCTGACCAACATGGACGAGTTCTACCGCAAGGCCCAGGCCGACGGCGTGCAACTGGTTGTCGGGCCACTGGAAAAACCACTGGTCAAACAGCTGAGCACCCGCCCGCAACTGCCGATCACCACCCTCGCGCTGAACTACAGCGAAGGCGACCAAGGCCCGGCGCAACTGTTCCAGTTCGGCCTGGCCGCTGAAGACGAAGCCCGCGAAGTGTCCCGCCGCGCCCGTGCCGACGGCCTGCACCGCGCCGCGATCATGGTACCGAAAGGCGAATGGGGCGACCGCGTCCTGCGTGCGTTCAGCCAGGACTGGCAAGCCAATGGCGGCAGCATCGTCGCCACCGAGCGCGTCGATCAGCCTGTGCAACTGGCCCAGCAGATCGCCGACATGTTCCAGCTGCGCCAGAGCGAAGCCCGCGCCAAGAGCCTGCAGAATGCTGCCGGCACGAACGTCGCCGCCCAGCCTTCGCGCCGCCAGGACATCGAGTTCATCTTCCTCGCCGCGACCCCGCAACAGGCGCAGCAGATCAAGCCGACCCTGAACTTCCAGTACGCTGGCGACGTGCCGGTCTACGCGACCTCCCATGTGTTCAGCGCCAGCGGCGACGTGAACCAGTACAACGACATGAACGGTGTGCGCTTCTGCGAGACCCCATGGTTGCTGGATGCCAACGATCCGCTGCGCAAGCAGGTCACCGCACAGTGGCCACAAGCCTCCGGCAGCCTCGGCCGCCTGTATGCGATGGGTGTTGATGCCTACCGCCTGGCACCACGCCTTGATCAACTCAAGGCACTGCCGGACAGCCGCATCGACGGTCTGTCGGGCAGCCTGGGCATGACTCAGACACAACGTGTCGTGCGTCAACTGCCATGGGCCCAGTTCGTCAGCGGTCAGGTTCAGCGCCTGCCGGACACTCCGCGCTGATGCCCGACAGGTCACACCTGCAAAGCGGCAAGGATGCCGAGCGCCAGGCGCTCGAGCATCTGCAACACCAGGGTCTGCGCCTGCTGGCGCAGAACTGGTTATGCAAACGCGGCGAGCTTGATCTGGTCATGCTTGATGGCGATACAGTAGTATTCGTCGAAGTACGTTACCGAAAGAACACTCAATGGGGTGGAGCGCTCGACAGTATCGACGGGCGCAAACGGCAGAAACTGATTTTCGCCGCACAGTATTTTCTTCAGCGCGAGTCGCGTTGGGCCAATTCCCCCTGCCGCTTCGACGTGGTGGCCATCGACAGCCACCAGGGTCAGCTGAACTGGTTGCAGAATGCGTTCGACAGTTGAGCGCCTGCGCCAACCTGGACATTTTCACTCAACACTTTTGCTCTTTGCTTTGCGGGCTGCACATTCACGTGCCGGACAGCCGCGCTAATTAAGGTCACACAGATGGACATGCAATCCCGAATTCGCCAGCTTTTTCAGGCCAGTATCGACACCAAGCAACAGGCGATGGACGTACTTGCACCGCACATCGAGCAAGCCAGCCAAGTGATGGTCAACGCCTTGCTCAACGAGGGGAAGATGCTCTCGTGCGGCAACGGCGGTTCGGCCGGCGACGCCCAGCACTTCTCCTCGGAACTGCTCAACCGTTTCGAGCGCGAGCGCCCGAGCCTGCCGGCTATCGCCCTGACCACCGACAGCTCGACCATCACCTCGATCGCCAACGACTACAGCTACAACGAAGTGTTCTCCAAGCAGATCCGAGCGCTCGGTCAGCCAGGCGATGTATTGCTGGCGATTTCGACCAGCGGTAACTCGGCGAACATTATTCAAGCGATCCAGGCCGCACATGATCGCGAAATGATTGTCGTAGCATTGACCGGCCGCGATGGCGGCGGCATGGCGTCGTTGCTGTTGCCCGAGGACGTCGAGATTCGCGTACCGGCCAACGTCACCGCACGTATTCAGGAAGTCCACTTGCTGGCGATCCATTGCCTTTGCGATCTGATCGACAGCCAACTGTTCGGGAGTGAAGAATGACCCCTAATCGCCTTGGCCTTCTGGCCTTGACCCTGTGCCTCGGAATTACTGGCTGCACCTCCGTGGTGAATGCCAGCCGCGAAGCACCGATCGAAGACGATCGCGGCACCCGCACCTTCGGCAGCAAGATCGACGACTCACTGATCGAAACCAAAGTCGGCGTCAATGTGTCCAAGGCCGATCCGAACATGGACAAAAAATCGCACATCGTCGTCACCAGCTTCAACGGCGTCGTGCTCTTGGCTGGCCAGACCGAGAACGCAGACCTCAAAGCCAAGGCCGAACAGGCTGCCGCCAACGTGCAACGAGTGAAGACGGTGCACAACGAGCTGCAATTGATTGCACCTTCAAGCTTCCTCGCACGCCAGAATGACTCTTGGCTGACGACCAAGATCAAAACCCAGATGCTTGCCGACGCCAACATTCCCGGCTCGCGCATCAAGGTCGTGACCGAGAACGGTATCGTTTATCTGCTCGGCCTGCTGACCAAGCAGGAAGCGGCCCAGGCCACCAATCTGGTGCAGGGTGTTTCCGGCGTGCAGAAAATTGTGAAGCTGTTCGAATACATCGACTGATACGCAAAGCGCAGGCACAAAAAAGGCGATCCGGTTGGATCGCCTTTTTTATTACTTCACCACTTTCAGGCTTGGCCGGCCGCTTGGGCGCGGCGGCTCGCTGTCCGGCGGCGGAATATCGTCATCCTGTTCGATCTCGTCTTCGTCATCCATCGGCGACTCCAGATCGAACACCATGCCCTGACCGTTCTCCCGGGCATAAATACCCAGGATCGCGGCAATCGGCACATACAGGCTGTGCGGAACGCCACCGAAGCGACCTTCGAAGGTCACGACGTCGTTGTCCATGTGCAGATGACGCACGGCACTCGGCGAAATATTCAGGACAATCTGCCCGTCACTGGCAAAACCCTGTGGCACCTGAACCGCCGGGTATTCGGAATTGACCAGCATGTGCGGGGTGCAATCGTTATCCACAATCCACTCGTAGAGCGCGCGGACCAGATAAGGTCGACTGGAGTTCATAGCGGCTCCTTAAGCCTTAGCGCATGTCGCGTTCGACACCAGACAGACTCGCCTGGAAAGCCTCACGCGCAAACTGACGCTCCATATAATCAAGCAGCGGCTTGGCTGGCCGCGGCAGTTCTATACCCAGAATCGGCAAACGCCAGAGTATTGGCAATAGGCAGCAATCCACCAGACTTTGTTCCTCACTGAGGAAAAACGGCTTGTCGGCAAACAACGGCGACACGCCCGTCAGGCTTTCGCGCAATTCCTTGCGCGCCACGACACGCGCGGCTTCCTTGGTGCGTGAATCCAGAATCAGATCCACCAGACCACACCAGTCGCGCTGGATACGGTGTATCAACAGACGACTGTTGGCACGCGCCACCGGGTACACCGGCATCAATGGCGGATGCGGGTAACGCTCATCCAGATATTCCATCACCACGGTCGACTCCCACAACGCCAGGTCGCGATCGACCAGCGTCGGGAGACTCCCGTAAGGGTTCACCTCAATCAGTTTAGGCGGCTGACGACCAGCCTCCACATAAATGATTTCGGCGCTGACACCCTTCTCTGCAAGCACGATGCGCACTCGGTGGGAATAGTGGTCGGCGGGGTCGGAGTAACAGGCCAACCGATTGGTCACGCCCATGGCGATCCTCCTCGCTTGTTGAAATTGTCGGAGCCGGAAAAACGCGCGCGCCCAGAGGGCGCCTCCCGCAACACCTGACAGACCAGGCGTTGCGTTTTCAGAGGCGCCCTTGGGCGCGCGCGATTAACAGCAATTGCTTGAAGCGTTATCAGTGCACGTCTTTCCAGTATTCACGCTTGAGCAGGTAGGCGAACACAAAGAAGAACGCCAGGTACAGCAAGACGTAAGTACCGATGCGCTGATGTTGCAGCTTAACCGGGTTAGCCGAGTAAGCCAGGAAGGTTACCAGATTCTTGACCTTCTCATCGAACTGCTCTTCGTTCAGGGCTCCGGTTTTCGGCACGATGGTCAACTGATCGCACGCTTCATGAGTCAGAGGCGTACCGGTCAGCGGGTCATATTGCTTCTTGCCGTTTTCGACGATCTGCACCTGCTTGCAACCCACGACCTGACGACCTTGCAGGCCGACCAGCACGTTTGGCATGCCGACGTTCGGGAAGACCTTGTTGTTCACGCCCCATGGACGCGCAGGATCTTCGTAGAACGACTTGAGGTAACCATAAAGCCAGTCAGTGCCACGAACACGAGCCACCAGGGTCAGGTCCGGCGGCGCTGCGCCGAACCAGGTCTTGGCGTCGGCCGGCTGCATGCCGATGGTCATGTGATCGCCGATCTTGGCGCCAGTGAACACCAGTTTCTGCAGCATCAGATCATGCGGTACGTCGAGGTCATCGGCAACACGCTCGTAACGCTGGAACTTGGCGCTGTGGCAACCCATGCAATAGTTGGCGAAGGTACGCGCACCATCCTGCAGGGCAGCCTTGTCGGAAACGTCGATGTCGACTTTTTCCAGCTCCGGACCACCGTGTTCGGCAGCGAAAGACAGCACTGGCAGCGCAGCAAAAATCAGAGCAAAAAATAACTTTTTCATCAGCCAGTCACCCTTTCCGGAACCGGTTTGGTCTTCTCGAGCCTGGTGTAGAACGGCATCAGAATGAAGTAGGCGAAGTACAGGAAGGTGCAGATCTGCGATACCAGCGTGCGCTCCGGCGTCGGCGCAAGAACACCCAGAATGCCGAGGATCACGAAGGAAATGCAGAACACCACCAGCCAGATTTTGCTCATCCAGCCTTTGTAGCGCATCGACTTGACCGGACTGCGGTCGAGCCATGGCAAGACAAACAGAAAGGCAATCGAGGCCCCCATGGCAATAACCCCCATGAGCTTGTCCGGTACCGCACGCAAGATCGCGTAGAACGGCGTGAAGTACCAGACCGGTGCAATGTGCTCTGGCGTCTTGAACGGGTTAGCCGGCTCGAAGTTTGGCTTTTCGAGGAAGTAACCGCCCATTTCCGGGAAGAAGAACACGATGAAGCAGAAGATGAACAGGAACACCACCACGCCGACAATGTCTTTCACGGTGTAGTACGGGTGGAAGGCGATGCCGTCCAGCGGGATACCGTTTTCGTCTTTGTGCTTCTTGATGTCCACGCCGTCCGGGTTGTTCGAACCGACTTCGTGCAACGCCAGGATGTGCAGCACCACCAGACCGAGAATCACGATCGGCAGGGCCACAACGTGCAGGGCGAAGAAGCGGTTCAGGGTGATTCCGGAAATCAGGTAGTCACCACGAATCCACTGGGTCAGGTCGTTGCCGATGACCGGAATCGCGCCGAACAGCGAGATGATCACCTGGGCGCCCCAGTAGGACATCTGGCCCCATGGCAGCAGATAACCCATGAAGGCCTCAGCCATCAGCGCCAGGTAGATCAGCATGCCAAACACCCAGACCAACTCACGCGGTTTCTGGTACGAACCGTAGAGCAGGCCACGGAACATGTGCAGATAGACCACGATAAAGAACATCGAAGCGCCGACGGCGTGCAACAGACGCAAGATCGAGCCGTAACTGACGTCACGCATAATGCCTTCAACGGAAGCGAACGCCTCTTCCGCCGACGGGGTGTAGCTCATGGTCAGCCAGACACCGGTGACGATCTGATTGACCAGAACGAGCAGTGCCAGCGAGCCGAAGAAGTAGAAGAAGTTGAAGTTTTTTGGAGCGTAATACTTGCTGAGATGGTCTTCCCACATCTTGGTGGCGGGGAAGCGCGCATCAACCCAATCCATGAACTTGCTCATCACGCTTTCTCCGTATCGACGCCAATGACAATCAGGTCATCGGTCTCATAGGAATGCGGGGGTACTGGCAGGTTCAAAGGCGCAGGTTGCGACTTGTAGACGCGGCCAGCCAGATCGTAGTGGGAACCGTGGCAAGGGCAGAAATAGCCGCCTACCCAGTCTTTTCCCAGATCCGCGGGTGCCACTTCGGGACGGAAGGTCGGTGAGCAACCCAGGTGAGTGCAGATCCCGATCAGCAGCAGAATTTCCGGCTTGATCGAACGCACTTCAGGGTCGACATAGGTAGGTTGCGTGGAGTTTTTGGAGGTCGGATCGGAGAGCTGGCCCTCGATCTTCTTGAGATTCCCCAGGATTTCCGCAGTACGGCGAACAATGAATACCGGCTGGCCGCGCCATTCAGCAATCATCTGCTGTCCGGGCTCGATTTTGCTGACATTCACTTTCACCGGTGCACCGGCAGCTTTCGCCTTGGCACTGGGAAACCATGACCCCACGAACGGGACCGCAGCCCCCACCGCTCCTGCAGCACCCACCACGGATGTGGCTGCTACCAAGAAGCGACGCCGGCCTGCATTCACGCCGTCATTGCTCATTCAGTCCTCTCCCATCAGCTTTGTGGCCTGTTAAATCAGGCATCTACTAAATATGAATCTATGTACTTATAAAAATTTTGCCGAATGGTAATGAAAAGCCCCAATTCTGACAAGGTAATTACCCGGAGGGGTGGCCCCCAAGCCTTGTAGTATAGGGGGTCTACGAATGTGGCAAGTTGTCACAGCGCAATTATTCGAGAAATCGCACGCATAAAAAAACGCCCGGTTCCGTGAGGAATCGGGCGTTCTTTTTGAACGTGGAAGCGAAATTAACGCTTCGAGTACTGCGGACGCTTACGCGCTTTACGCAGACCAACTTTCTTACGTTCAACTTCACGGGCGTCGCGGGTAACGAAGCCAGCTTTGCGCAGAGCGCTACGCAGGGTTTCGTCGTAGTCCATCAGAGCGCGAGTGATGCCGTGGCGGATTGCGCCAGCTTGACCACTTACACCACCGCCGATCACGGTGACGTAGATGTCGAATTTCTCGACAGTCTCGGTCAGTTCCAGCGGCTGACGAACTACCATGCGGGCAGTTTCGCGGCCGAAGAACGAATCCAGCGAACGGTTGTTGATGGAGATGTTACCAGTACCCGGACGCAGGAAAACGCGTGCGGTTGCGGTCTTGCGACGGCCAGTGCCGTAATTTTGAGTCGCCGACATAATGAACTATTCCGTTAAATCTTCAGTTCTTGGGGCTGCTGAGCAGTATGAGGGTGTGCAGCGCCCGCATAGACTTTCAGCTTACGGTACATGTCGCGACCCAGTGGGTTCTTAGGCAGCATGCCTTTAACCGCGGTCTCGATCACGCGCTCAGGGGCTTTGGCGATCAGCTTTTCAAAGTTGATCGACTTGATGCCGCCCGGGAAACCGGAGTGGGAGTAGTACATTTTGTCAGTGGTTTTAGCACCGGTAACACGGATCTGCTCGGCGTTGATTACGACGATGTAGTCGCCGGTGTCAACGTGAGGAGTGTACTCAGGCTTGTGCTTGCCACGCAGACGGCTCGCGATTTCGGTGGCCAGACGACCCAGGGTCTGACCAGCAGCGTCGACGACAAACCAGTCGCGCTTTACTGTTTCCGGTTTAGCAGTAAAAGTTTTCATTCTTTATAGCCTCAGGGGCCGCCTGTAAATAAGACGGCGGATCTTACTGAATAGTGCGTACTTTGACAAGTCAAAGGCAGCCGGATACAGACGCTTTCGGGGGCTCGGGTCGGCGCGTCCGTTCAACGGCAAGATTCTTCGGCGGCGGCGCATCACTTCCACTGCAGAAAGAGGTCGGCAATTATGCAGATTGCGAAAAAAATTTCAACCTGCTTTTATGCTTGTTTTGCCCAAGGAGCACCCGATGGACTATCGCCAGCTAGGCCGTACCGACCTGAACGTGAGTGCAATCTGCCTCGGCACCATGACCTGGGGCGAGCAAAACACTGAGGCTGAAGCCTTCGCCCAGATCGAACGGGCCAAGGGCGCCGGGATCAATTTCATCGACACCGCCGAGATGTACCCGGTGCCGCCGAAAGCCGAAACCTATGCCACCACCGAGCGCTACATCGGCAATTACTTCAAGAGTCGCGGCGACCGCGCCGACTGGATCCTCGCCAGCAAGATCGCCGGCCCCGGCAACACCATCGACTACATCCGCGACAAGAACCTGCGCCACAACCGCCAGCACATCACCGAAGCCGTGGACGCCAGCCTCAAGCGCCTGCAGACCGACTACATCGACCTGTATCAATTGCACTGGCCGGAGCGCAGCACCAACTTTTTCGGACAGCTGGGCTACAAACACAAGATCGAAGCCAACCTCACCCCGCTCGAGGACACCCTTGAAGCGCTCGACGAGCAAGTGAAGGCCGGCAAGATCCGCCACATCGGCCTGTCCAACGAAACCCCGTGGGGCACCATGCGTTTCCTGGCTTTGGCCGAAGCCCGTGGCTGGCCGCGCGCGGTGTCGATCCAGAACCCGTACAACCTGCTCAACCGCAGCTTCGAAGTCGGTCTGGCGGAGATCGCCATTCGCGAACAGTGCGGCCTGCTCGCCTATTCGCCGCTGGCGTTCGGTTTCCTGTCGGGCAAGTACGAAGGTGGCGCCCGTCCGCCAAAAGGTCGCCTGAGCCTCTACAGCCGCTTCAGCCGCTATTTCAACCCGCAATCGGAAGCGGCGTGCAGCCGTTACGTGGCACTCGCCCGGGAACACGGCCTGGATCCGGCGCAAATGGCGTTGGCCTTCGTCAATCAGCAACCGTTCGTCACCAGCAACATCATCGGGGCGACGACGCTTGAGCAGCTGGACAGCAACATTGCCAGTTTCTATCTGAATCTTTCAGACGAAGTGCTTGAAGGGATTGAAGCGATTCACAAGGATCATCCGAACCCGGCGCCTTGATCCGGCGCTAAAAGCCGCGCTCCCACGCACAAGCGTGGGAGCGCCCAGGTCATAGCGACCGCGCAATGATCTCTTTCATGATTTCGTTGGTGCCGGCATAGATCCGCTGCACCCGCGCATCCGCCCACGCCCGGGCCACCGGGTACTCCCACATGAAACCGTAGCCGCCATGCAACTGCACGCACTCGTCGAGCACCTTGCATTGCAGGTCGGTGCCCCAGTACTTGGCCATCGCGGCGGTCGGCACGTCGAGCTTGCCTTGCAGGTGCAGCTCCAGGCAGCGATCAACGAACACCCTGCCGATCTGAATCTCGGTGGCCATTTCCGCCAGCTTGAAGCGCGTGTTCTGGAAATCGGCGATTGCCTTGCCGAACGCCTTGCGGTCACGGGTGTAATCCAGCGTCCATTGCAGCGCCGCCTCGGCCGAGGCCAGCCCGCCAATGGCCACGGTCAGACGCTCCTGCGGCAATTCCTGCATCAGATAAGCAAACCCGGCCCCAGCCTGACCCAACAGGTTTTCCTTCGGCACTCGCACGTCCTGGAAGAACAATTCCGACGTGTCCTGAGCCTTCATTCCAACCTTCTCCAGGCGCTTGCCCTTGTCGAAGCCCGGCGTGTTCGCCTCCACCAGAAACAGGCTGGTGCCCTTCGCTCCAGCCTTGGGATCGGTCTTGGCGACGACGATCACCAGATCCGCCAGGAAGCCATTGGTGATAAAGGTTTTCGAGCCGTTGATCACATACTCATCGCCGTCCAGCACGGCGGTGGTCTTGACCCCCTGCAAGTCGGAACCCGCGCCTGGCTCGGTCATGGCGATGGCCGTAACCATCTCGCCGGACACCAGTTTCGGCAGGTACTTGTGCTTCAACGCCTCGCTGCCGTAATGCAGGATGTACGGCGCAACGATGTCCGAATGCAACGAGAAACCGATGCCGGTCAGACCCAGCCGCCCCACTTCTTCGATGACCACAGCGCTGTACAGGAAGTCCGCCCCCAGCCCGCCGTATTCTTCCGGCAGGTGTGAGCAGAGCATCCCCGCCTCCCCTGCCTTGTTCCACAATTTGCGGTCGATGTAGCCTTGTTTTTCCCATTGCCCGTGGAACGGCACGGCCTCTTTTTCAAGGAATGTCCGCACGCTGTCGCGGAACAATTCGTGCTCGGAGCTGAACAGGGTTCTGGGGATCATGCGACACCTTTTCTTTATTGTTGAAGGGATCAGACCTTCAGAGACTAAGCCTCGCTTCCGATACAGGACACTGGACACATCCGACAAAAAATAAGACGATCCAGCCGTCTGGTGACCACTTTCCCTTATAAAAACAAAAGTTGAATTATGTCTAAGCAAGTCTCCACGCCCTTGCGGCGCGTCAGCATCCTGGCGATCGACCGGGTTTTCGCTTCCACCCTCATGCAAGCCAAGGATTTCTTCCATCTGGCCAGCCTTCGTTACGGCAAACAACTGGGCCACGGCCTGACTCCGGCGTTCGAAACCCGCCTGGTCAGCCCCGACGGCAAACCGGTGAACAGCTTCAGTGACGTGGTCATGCCGGTGGACGGCGGCCTGGAAAACGCCGACGTCATCATCCTTCCAGCGTTTTGGGATGACTTCGACACGCTCTGCCAACGTTATCCACAGGTGCTGCCGTGGCTGCGCGAACAACACGCCCGTGGCGCAGTACTCTGCGGCGAAGCCACCGGGGTGTTCTGGCTGGCCGAAGCCGGCCTGCTCAACGGCAAGGAAGCGACCACCTACTGGCGCTTCTTCAATGCCTTCGCCGAGCGTTTCCCGCAGGTCTATCTCAATCAGGACAAGCACCTGACCGACGCCGACAACCTGTACTGCGCCGGCGGCACCACCTCGGCCTGCGACCTTTACATCTATCTGATCGAACGCTTCTGCGGCGCCAATGTGGCGCAAGCTGTAGCCCGCGATATTCTCTACGAAGTGCAGCGCAGTTATTCGCCGGGCCGCATCGGTTTCGGCGGACAGAAACTGCACCAGGACGTGATCATCCTGCAGATCCAGCACTGGCTCGAAGAGCATTTCGCCGACAAGTTCCGCTTCGAAGACGTGGCCCGCGAGCACGGCATGAGCATCCGCAACTTCATGCGCCGCTTCCAGACCGCCACCGGCGACAAGCCTCTGCACTACCTGCAACGGCTGCGCATCGAGACCGCCAAGGGCTTGCTCTCCGGCAGCCGCAAGAGCATCAAGACCATCAGCTACGAAGTCGGCTACGACGATGCGAGCTTCTTCGCACGTCTGTTCCGCCAGCACACCGAACTGTCGCCGAACCAGTATCGACAGCAGTTCCAGCAAGCTGCCTGACGATTCGACCAGACACAAAAAAGGGCCTGCATCTGCAGGCCCTTTTTGTTTGCCGAATCCGCTTAAGGCTTGTGTGCCCTGGACAGGAATTCGTGGGATTGCATTTCCAGCAGACGGCTGAGGGTCCGCTGGAATTCGAACGTCAGACGCCCGCCGGTGTACAGGTCTTTCAACTCGACTTCGGCAGAAATGATCAGCTTGACGTTACGGTCGTAGAACTCGTCGACCATGTTGATGAAGCGCCGGGCGATGTCATCGGTAGCGACGCTCATCTGTTCTACGCCACTGAGCAACACAGCGTGGAAAATCTTGCCCAGTTCAATGTAGTCGTTCTGGCTACGCGGGCCGTCGCACAGTTCGCGGAAGTCGAACCAGGCCACGTCATCGCAGGTGCGCAGCGCGCGGATTTCGCGGTTTTCGATGATCAGCACATCGTTTTCCACGGCAGCCGTGCATTCCGGCGTCAGCGCACGGAAGCTCTTGCGCAGGCTTTCATGAGCGGCTTCGTCGAGCGGGAAGTGGAACAGCTCCGCTTGTTCGAGGTGGCGCAGACGGTAGTCGACGCCGCTGTCGACGTTGACGATCTCGGTGTTCTGCTTGATCAGCGCGATGGCCGGCAGGAAGCGCGCGCGTTGCAGGCCGTCCTTGTACAAGCCGTCCGGCACGATGTTCGACGTGGCGACCAGGGTCACGCCGTTCTTGAACAGCTCTTCCATCAGCGTGCCGAGGATCATGGCGTCGGTGATGTCGGAAACGAAGAATTCATCGAAGCAGATGACCCGCGATTCAGTGGCGAAACGCTTGGCGATGATGGTCAGCGGGTTTTTCTCGCCGCCGAGGGTCTTCATCTCTTCGTGCACGCGCTTCATGAAGCGGTGGAAGTGGGTACGGGTCTTTTCCTTGAATGGCAGCGCTTCGAAGAAGGTGTCCACCAGGTAAGTCTTGCCGCGACCCACGCCGCCCCAGAAGTACAGGCCCTTGACCGGGGGCTGATCCTTTTTGCCAAACAGTTTGCCCAGCAAACCCGGCTTGTTCTGCTCTGCCGCGATCAGATCGTCGTACAGGCGTTGCAAGTGACGCACGGCAGTTTCCTGCGCCGCGTCATGGAAGAAGTCCGGGCGTTTCAGATCAGCTTGATATCGTTCTAGGGGCGTCATAATTCGTTAGCAAGGCAACAAAAACGGGCCGTCACTGTAGCGATGGCCCGTGGGAATGGCAATCGGCCCTTGGTCGGGCCGGCCCGTTGATTATTCCTGAACCGGTGTCAGAGCGATCCGCAAAGCTTCGACGGCCGCATCCCGCGCAGCCACGTCGGCGAACGCCGGGCTGTCGCCGACACACTCGCCTTCCAGCCAGACGCTGAAGCTCAGGTCTTCGCTGCGCACATCCAGCGCCTGACCCGATTGCAGCTGCTTGGTCACCTGGCCCGCGGTCTTGCCGTCGGCGAAGTTGCGCGAGAGCAGCAATTGCTCGCCATCGGCGGCCAGCAGACGGAAACGGAAGCTGCCGTCGTCTTCGCGGAAACTGACGAAACGCGCGGCTTTCGCAGCCTTCTTCTTGGTGGTCGCGGCCACCTGAACCTGATTGACGAACGAGCGCAGGCCAACCGCTTCACGCAATTCATTAAGGAACGGCGTCGCTACCGCACGGGCCTTCTTGGCGCCGTGTTGCAGGATGTCTTCCAGATCCGCCGGACGCTCGATCAACTGGTGATAACGCTCGCGGGACTCGCCCAACTCGTTGTCCAGCAGCTGGAACAGACGGTTCTTCGCCTCGCCCCAACCCAGACCGCCCAGCAGCTCGCTGCGGAACTCGTCGGCCTGCGTCGGCGTGGAGAACGCCTGGAACAGGGTGAACAGGTGCGAATTGTCAGGATCTTTCGCTTCTCCCGGCGCGCGGGAGTCGGTAACGATGCGCGAGATCGCGTCCTTCATTTCCTTGGCGCTGGAGAACAGTGGAATGGTGTTGTCGTAGCTCTTGGACATCTTGCGACCGTCCAGGCCCGGCAAGGTGGCAACGCTTTCCTCGATCAGCGCTTCGGGCATGGTGAAGAACTCCTTGCCCTGGCCGAACAGGTGGTTGAAACGCTGGCCGATGTCACGCGCCATTTCCACGTGCTGGATCTGGTCACGACCGACCGGCACCTTGTGTGCGTTGAACATCAGGATGTCCGCTGCCATCAGCACCGGATAGCTGTACAAGCCCATGGTGATGCCGGCATCCGGGTCTTCGCCGGTCTCGACGTTCTTGTCCACCGAGGCCTTGTAGGCGTGGGCGCGGTTCAGCAGGCCCTTGGCAGCGACGCAGGTCAGCAGCCAGGTCAGCTCGGGGATTTCCGGGATGTCGGACTGGCGGTAGAAGGTCACGCGGTCCACATCCAGGCCACCGGCCAGCCAGGTCGCGGCGATTTCCAGACGCGAGCGCTGGATGCGCAGCGGGTCATCGCACTTGATCAGGGCGTGATAGTCGGCCAGGAAGTAGAACGAGTCGGCATTGCTGTCGCGGCTGGCGAGAATCGCCGGGCGGATGGCGCCGGCGTAGTTGCCCAGGTGCGGGGTGCCGGTGGTGGTGATGCCGGTGAGGATGCGGGTACGGTTCGTCATGGGTAATCGCTTGTCAGACTGCAATCAATTCGAGAGACGCGGCAGGATCAGATCCTTGAGATCGGTCAGCTTGCCATGAAAAAAGTGTCCGCATTCTGCCACTTTCAGCAGCTCATGGGGGCGCTGGAGTTTGTCAGACCAGTCGTAGACCAGCTGCGGATCGATCACTTCGTCGGTTTCCGGCTGGATCACTGTCAGTTCGCCGTGCTGTGGCAACTGATCCTGATCGCCCAGGCGCATCACCGCCGGTGCAACCATGAACAGGTGCTTGAGCTGTACGCCCTGGGCTTCGAGTCGGCCGCCGAGACTTGCTGCAACAAATCCGCCGAAGGAGAAACCGAACAGGGTCAACGGCAGATCCGGGTGTTTTTCCAACAGCCAGGCGGCGGCGGCCTGGGCGTCGTCGACTTCACCGCTGCCCATGTCATGGGAACCTTCGCTGGCACCGACGCCACGATAGTTGAAGCGCAAGGTGATCAGACCGGCATCGCGCGCGGTGCGCTGCAAGGTCGAGACGACCTTGTTGAGCATGGTGCCGCCCTGCACCGGGTTGGGGTGGCAGATCAGCGCGATGCCGCGCGGCTGCTCGTTGTCCAGGTACAGACTTTCAAGTTGACCCACCGGGCCATCAATCACTACAGGGGTTTCACGCATCAGCAAGGAAGGAACTCCGTGACCTCGAATCGGGTCGACTCGTCTAGCAAATTGTCTGTGCCAATCTATTGCGAGTGAATCGCGGTATACAGCGCAGGTTCGAGCCGTTAACGTAAAGCAAAGCCGTTTATAGAGGAAGGACTCGTGGAACACTCGCTCTTAGTTTGGTTGTTACCGACTCTTGCCCTGGTTGTGGGTGTCGCCATTGGTTTCCTGATCGCACGCGTTGCGCCGAACGCCGCGCCCAGCCGCACACAGCGTCAACTGGACGACATTCAGGAACGCTTCGACAGTTATCAGAACGAAGTGGTGACCCACTTCAACAGCACCGCCAATCTGGTCAAGAAGCTGACCCAGAGCTATCAGGAAGTGCAGGATCACCTCGCCGAGGGCGCCAATCGCCTGGCCCTGGACGAACAGACCCGTCAACGTCTGCTCGCCTCTCTGCACGCAGAGGCTGCGCAGGCCCCACGCGAACGCCTGACGCCACCGCGCAATCAGGAGCCGCCGCGCGACTACGCGCCGAAGACTCCAAACTCGCCGGGCATGCTCGATGAGCATTACGGCCTGAAGAAGTAATCAGTCTTCAGCGCAAATAAAAAGCCCCCGGACAATCACTTGTCCGGGGGCTTTTTTGTGCCTGACGGTTACGGATACTGCTGAACCGTACCCGGCTGCTGTTGCTGCTGACCACCGTACTGCTGGCCCGGGATCGCCTTCAGGTTGACTTCAACACGGCGGTTCTGCGCCCGACCGTTGACGTCACCGTTGCTGGCAATCGGATTATCCGGGCCGGCACCGCGGGCCGACAGGTTGGCACCGCTGACGCCTTGCGAGGTCAGGTAGGTCGCCACGCTCTGCGCACGACGCTGGGACAGGTCCATGTTGTGCTGACGGCTGCCGGTGCTGTCGGTGTAGCCGACGATCTCGATCTGGTTCTGGCTGAACTCCTTGAGCGAGCCGGCCAGGTTGTTCAGCGGCTGGTAGAAGCTTGGGGCGATGTTCGCCGAATCGGTGGCGAAGGTGATGTTTCCCGGCATGATCAGTTTGATCTGATCGCCCTGACGCTGCACCTCGACACCGGTGTTGGCCATGCTGGCGCGCAGTTTCTTCTCTTGCTGGTCGGCGTAGTAACCGTAACCGGCTGCCGAAGCACCGACGACGGCGGCGCCGATCAAGGCGCCCTTGCCGCGGTTGTTGTGGTCGATCGCAGCACCGGCCAACGCGCCGGCCAGTGCGCCGAGGCCACCGTACTTGGCGGTTTTGCTCATGCCCTGGGAGCCGCCGTCGGCCTGGCCCTGATTGTCATACGGGTTGGGCGAGGCGCAGCCGGACAGCACGGCGACGGCAGTAGCGACAATAATCAAACGACGCGTGGTGAACATGGAGAGCTCCTACTTTTTTGCATTCTGTGGTGCAACGGCCGTTTGGCAATGGACCATTGCGGGCGTTGGATCATGACAATGCACAAAAATTCCACCGCGCACTCGTGACAAAATGTTTAGGCGCGCACGAACGGATTTTCCCGCATTTCATCCCCCAGACGCGTGTCCGGGCCATGTCCAGCCACAACGATCGCGTCCTCGTCCAATGTATATAGCCGCTGCTTGATCGATCGCACGATGGTCGCCTGATCGCCGCCCCACAAATCCGTGCGCCCTACTCCGCGCCGGAACAACGTGTCGCCGGCAATCAACAGCTTAGCCTCGGAAAACCAAAAGCTCATGGAACCGGGCGTATGCCCCGGTGTGTGCAGCGCCACGCCGCAGCCGCAGGTCAGCTCTTCGTCGTCGCTCAGCCAGCGATCCGGTGACGGCACCGGGGTGTAAGGCACGCCGAACATCTGGCATTGCATCTCGAGGTTGTCCCACAGGAACTGATCTTCCTTATGCAAGTGCAGGGTTGCGCCGGTTTTCTCTTTCATCTGACCGGAGGCCAGAAAGTGATCGAGGTGCGCATGGGTGTGGATGATGCTCACCACTTTCAGACCCAGCGCATCAAGGCGCGCCATGATCAGATCGGGATTGCCGCCCGGGTCGACGACAATGGCTTTTTTCGTGACCGGATCACCGATGATCGTGCAGTTGCATTGCAGCGGGCCGACGGGAAAGGTTTCGCGAATCAGCATGGAATTGGGCGCACTCATGGGAATTCCTGGACGAACGGTAGTGAGGTTGGTTTCAGAATTCTACTGCACAGGCCGATACAGATCGCCCGGTCAGTTATTTGACGCCAGCGATCAGAAAAATGATGGCTTAATGATGTCAAACTTCCTGTTTCTGGTGCAAAATCGCATTTTTTGTAGCGGTCGCATTCAGGAAGGGCCGCAGCGCACTCAGGAAATCCCCGCATGCCTACGCCCAAGACTTACTCCTTCACCTTCCCCGCTTTTCTGACCGGCAATGCCACTGTCGACAGCCTCATTGCCGGCAGTTACTGGCTGGGGTCCAACTGGGGCAAAGGTGGAACCAGTTTGAGCTATAGCTTCATGGCTCCTGGCACCTCGTACTTCGTCACTGACTACAGCCCCGACAACGAATACAACGCGCTGTACGAGCTCACTCCGGGTCAGAAGGCGGCAGTGAACTACTCACTGGGGACTTGGGCAGCCGTCACCAATCTCAATTTCAGCCTGACCACAGACACGCTGACCAACGTGGGTGACCTGCGCTTCGGCGGCTATCGGCTGATGGACAACAAGACCGCTGCCTGGGCTTATTTCCCTGCCAACACCCCGGCCGGTGGCGATGTCTGGATTGGCCCGCAGACGGGCGAAGCCACCCCGCTGAAGGGGTCTTATGATGTCATGACCTTCATCCATGAGATCGGTCACGCACTGGGGCTCAAGCATCCGTTCGACGTCAGCTCGACCAACAAGACACTGCTGGATCCGTCACTGGACGACGTTCACTTCACGGTGATGAGTTACAGCAGCAATTACTCGTACCAGCCGACGACACCGATGGTTCTCGACATCCTCGCGATTCAGAGCCTGTATGGCGTCAACACGATGTGGCAGACCGGCGACAACGTCTACAAGTGGGCCCCTGACCAGTCGATTTTTGAAACCATCTGGGATGCCGGCGGTAACGACACCATTGATGGCAGCAATCAACTTGCCGCCGTGAAGATCAACCTGAATGAAGGTGCCTACAGCCAGATCGGCAAGGCCTTCACTGACCTGAACACCCAGGCTGCGATCAATGACGGCCTGGCGATTGCCTATGGCGCAAAAATCGAGAATGCCATCGGCTCGGCATTCGATGACGTCCTCATCGGCAACGCACTGAACAACACCCTCAACGGCATGGCAGGTGCAGACTCCATGACCGGGGGTGACGGTAACGACACCTACTACGTCGATAACGCCGGCGATACCGTGGTTGAGCTCGCGAACTTCGGCTCGGGAATCGATACCGTCATTTCCTCCATCAGCTACACCTTGGGCAACAACGTCGAAAACCTTACGCTGGTGGGCACCGACAATCTGACTGCCACCGGCAATGCGCTGAACAACGTGCTGGTCGGCAACAGTGGCAGCAACTTCATTGATGGCGGTGCCGGCGCGGACTTCATGGCCGGCGGCGCGGGCAACGACACCTACATCGTCGACAATGCCGGTGACGTGGTCAGCGAAACCAGTGCGGTCGTCGGTGAAATCGACAACGTGCTGGCCTCGGTCAGCTTCGCACTGGGCGCCAACATCGAGAATCTGACCCTCACCGGTACAGGCGATACGTTTGCTCTGGGCAACGCGCTGAACAACGTGCTGATCGGCAACGACGGCAACAACCAGCTCTCTGGTGGCGCAGGTCTGGACACCATGATCGGCGGCAAAGGCAATGACACCTACGGTCTCGATCAGGCCGGTGAGCTGGCCCTGATCCAGGAGCAGGCCGGCGAAGGTAACGACACCCTGCTGATCACCTACGCATCGACCCTGCAGACCAACGTCGTCGACCTGAACCTCAGCAACCTGCTCAACGTCGAGAACGCCACCCTGCTGGGCAGCGGTAACTTCCGTTTGAACGGCAACGCCCTGAACAACACCCTGATCGGCAACGCCGACAGCAACTACATCGACGGCGGCGCCGGTGCGGATGTCATGGTGGGTGGCGCCGGCAATGACATTTACATCGTCGACAATGTCGGCGACGTGGTCAGCGAAACCAGCACCCTGGCGAGCGAAATCGACACTGTTCAAGCCTCGATCAGTTACACCCTGGGCAACAACGTTGAGAACCTCACCCTCACCGGCACCGACAATCTCAATGGTACCGGCAATGCCCTGAACAACACCTTGATCGGCAACAGCGGCGACAACGTGCTCAACGGTGGCGCCGGCGCGGACATCATGATCGGCGGCGCGGGCAATGACACCTACATCGTCGACAATGCCGGTGACGTGGTCAGCGAAACCAGTACCGTAGTCGGTGAAATCGATACCGTACGGGCTTCGGTCAGCTTCGTTCTGGGCGCCAACCTCGAGAACCTGACCCTCACCGGCACTGCCGACATCTTTGCCTTGGGCAACTCGCAGGACAACGTGCTGATCGGCAACGACGGCAACAACCAGCTCGCCGGTGGCGCCGGTCTCGACACCATGATCGGTGGCAAGGGCAATGACACCTACGCACTGGATCAGGCCGGGGAACTGGCATTGGTTCAGGAACTGGCAAACGAGGGCATCGACACCCTTCAACTGACCTATTCCGCCACACCGCAGACCAGCACCGTCGACCTGAACCTCAGTAACCTGCGCAACATCGAGAACGTCACTCTGCTGGGCAGCGGCAACTTCACGCTGACCGGCAACAGCCTGAACAACACCCTCATCGGCAACGCCGACAGCAACATTATCGATGGTGGCGCCGGGGCGGACTTCATGGCGGGCGGAGCCGGCAATGACACCTACATCGTCGACAATATCGGCGACGTGGTCAGCGAAACCAGTACCCTGGCAAACGAGATCGACACCGTATTGTCCTCGGTCAATTTCGCCTTGGGCGCCAACGTCGAAAATCTGACCCTCACTGGCACTGCTGACATCTTTGCCCTGGGTAACGCACAGAACAACGTGCTGATCGGCAACGACGGCAACAACCAGCTGTCCGGTGGCGCAGGTCTGGACACCATGATCGGTGGCAAGGGTAACGACACCTATGGCCTCGATCAGTCCGGCGAACTGGCCCTGATCCAGGAACTGGCCAACGAAGGCACCGACACCCTGCTTCTGACCTATGCCGCCACCTCGCAGATTGTCGATCTGAGCATCAGCAACCTGCAGAACGTGGAAAACGTGACACTGCTGGGCAGCGGTAATTTCGCAGTGGTCGGCAACAGCCTGAACAACGTTCTGATCGGTAATGCCGACAACAACATTCTGAACGGCGGAGCTGGCGCGGACACCCTCAATGGCGGCGCAGGCAATGACACCTATGTAGTCGACAACATCGGTGACGTGGTTATCGAAGAGGGCACCTCGGCGACGGAAATCGACCTGGTTTACTCCTACATCAATTACACCCTGGGCAACAACGTCGAAAACCTTACGCTGGTGGGCACTGACAACATCAACGCGACAGGCAACGCCCTGAACAACGTGTTGAACGGCAACAGTGGCAATAACATTCTCGACGGCGGTGTCGGCGCGGACTTCATGGCCGGCGGCACCGGCAATGACACCTACATCGTCGACAACGTCGGCGACGTGGTCAGCGAAACCAGCACCCTGGCGAACGAAATCGACACCGTGCAGGCCTCGATCAACTACGTTCTGGGCGCCAACCTCGAGAACCTGACCCTGACCGGCACAGGCGATACATTTGCTCTGGGCAACGCGCTGGATAACGTGCTGATCGGCAACGACGGCAACAACCAGCTTTCGGGTGGCGCAGGTCTGGACACCATGATCGGCGGCAAAGGCAATGACACCTACGGTCTCGACCAGGCCGGTGAGCTGGCCCTGATCCAGGAACAGGCCGGCGAAGGCAACGACACGCTGCTGATCACCTACGCATCGACTCTGCAGACCAATGTCGTCGACCTGAACCTCAGCAACTTGCGCAACGTCGAGAACGCCACCCTGCTGGGCAGCGGTAGTTTCCGCTTGAACGGCAACGCCCTGAACAACACCCTGATCGGCAACGCTGACAGCAACTACATCGACGGTGGCGCCGGTGCGGACTTCATGGCGGGCGGCGCCGGCAATGACATCTACATCGTCGACAATATCGGCGACGTGGTCAGCGAAACCAGCACCCTGGCGAACGAAATCGACACTGTTCAAGCCTCGATCAGTTACACCCTGGGCAACAACGTTGAAAACCTCACCCTCACCGGCACCGACAACCTCAACGGTACCGGCAATGCTCTGAACAACACCTTGATCGGCAACAGCGGCGACAACGTTCTCGACGGTGGTACCGGCGCAGACATCATGATCGGCGGCGCGGGTAACGACACGTACATCGTCGACAATGCCGGCGACGTGGTCAGCGAAACCAGTACGGTAGTCGGTGAAATCGATACCGTACGGGCTTCGGTCAGCTATGTCCTGGGCGCCAACCTCGAAAACCTGACCCTCACTGGCGCTGCCGACATCTTTGCCTTGGGTAACTCGCTGGATAACGTGCTGATCGGCAACGACGGTAATAACCAATTGTCCGGTGGCGCCGGTCTCGACACCATGATCGGTGGCAAGGGCAATGACACCTACGGTCTCGATCAGGCCGGTGAGCTGGCCCTGATTCAGGAGCTGGCCAACGAAGGTACTGACACCCTGTTGATCACCTACGCCGCCACGGCACAGACCAACGTCGTCGACCTGAGCCTCAGCAACCTGCACAACGTCGAGAACGTCACCCTGATGGGCAGCGGCAACTTCACGCTGACCGGCAACAGCCTGAACAACACCCTCATCGGCAACGCCGACAGCAACATTATTGATGGTGGCGCCGGGGCAGACTTCATGGCGGGCGGTGCCGGCAATGACACCTACATCGTCGACAACGTCGGCGACGTGGTCAGCGAAACCAGTACCCTGGCAAACGAGATCGACACAGTGATGTCCTCGATCAACTATGTCCTGGGCAACAACCTGGAAAATCTGACCCTCACTGGCACTGCTGACATCTTTGCCCTGGGCAACGCACTGAACAACGTGTTGATCGGCAACGACGGCAACAACCAGCTGTCCGGTGGTGCAGGCCTGGACACCATGATCGGCGGCAAGGGCAACGACACCTACGGCCTCGATCAGTCCGGCGAACTGGCCCTGATTCAGGAACAGGCCAACGAAGGTAACGACACCCTGTTGATCACCTACGCCGCCACACCGCAATCGAGCCTTGTCGATCTGAGCATCAGTAACCTGGTGAATGTCGAAAACGCCACGTTGCTGGGCAGCGGCAAGTTCGCGCTGACCGGCAACAGCCTGAACAACACCCTGATCGGCAACGCCGACAACAACGTCCTCAATGGCGGAGCCGGGGCGGACACGCTCACCGGTGGCGCAGGCGCGGACACGTTTGTTTTCGGTGGCGTCAACGAAATGGGTACCGGCAGCAACCGCGATGTCATTACCGACTTCAACAGTGCGCAAGGCGACAAGATCGACCTGACGAAGTTTGACGCCAACCTGCTGACCGCCGGCTTCAATGGCTTCACCTTCATCGGTGCGGGCGACTTCACTGGCGCCGGCCAACTGCGCTTCGTCGACCACGTGCTTTCGGGCAACGTCAGCGGCAACGCCGGTGCGGACTTCGAAATCCAGCTGGTGGGTGTAAACAGCTTCAGCGCCACCGATCTGGTGGCCTGATACAACCCGACACCCGACCTGTTTTCACAGGTCGGATGCCAAAAAAACGCCCCGATGATTCGGGGCGTTTTTGTTGGCGTCGATCGAGCCAAAGACCTAGCTCAGAACCCCGAGCTCCTTGGCCCTCGCCACTGCCTGTGTGCGCCGCTCAACCCCCAGTTTGCTGTTGATATGACTGGCGTGGGTTTTCACGGTATGCAGCGAAATGAACAGTTGTTCGCTGATTTCCTGATTCGAGCATCCTTGGGCAATCAGACGCAGGACTGCCAGTTCGCGACTGCTCAACTGTTCAGTGATCGGAGAATCCTGCACCGTGCGCAACGCTGGCGGCGGGAAGTGCTCCAGCAGTTGTTGACCGACAAGACCCGGTGCGTTCAGCGACAGTTGCCCGCGCAACCAATCGGCGTGGTCTTTGACCAGGCACTCGAATGGCTGCAACACCCCGCCACTGGCTGCTTCCATTGCCTGTGCCAACGCTTTGCGGGCCTCGGGTTCGCGATTGTTCACCAGCAGCAGCGCCACCTTCTGCGTCAACGCCATCACACTCAACAACTGGCGCCCGGTCTGCTGGCCGTTTTCCAACAGTACATTCAACCGGCCTTCGGCCAGCATCGGTTGCCCCTGAATGACATCCAGCAGCGCCTGCTGCAATTCGACATGCAACGGCAACTGCGGGTGAAACTCCGGTGGTGCCGCGGCGCGTTCGCCGGTGTAGGTCTGCCCCAGACGCGCCAGCCAGGCCTCGGCCAGGTCAATCCGCCCCTGCGCCAGCCACAGCTCGCATTTGACCAGCGTGATCATCGCCAGGTAGTAGATCGGCGGAACATCCCAGATGTGCATCAGACGCTCGGCTTCGGCCAGTTCGGCAAAAGCCCGGGCGTAATCCCCGCGGCTGCCGTCGAGCCGGGCAATCACACAGTGACCAATCAACACGCTGATATCACGACAGGCGCGCGCTTCACTCAGGCCGGCCTGCAATCGCACTCGCGCCGCGTCGGGCTGCAAGCGCATGGCCAACAGAAACCCCTCATACAACGTCAATCGCGCACGCACGGCATACAAACGCTGCGCCGACAATCCGCGCAGACGCTCGAGGCCCTGATGCACTTCATCGAGCGAGCGCACTATCTCCCCCCGCGCCTGCAATACCCGGGCACGGTCGTAGTGGGCCAGCGCTTCGAACAGCGGGTTGCCGACCCGCTGCGCCAGCTCCAGGGATTCGCGGTTCAAGCCCCGGGCGCGCCACAGATCGCCGTCGGCAATCGCCAGGTTGGACAAAGTCGACAAACACATCAGGCGCTGGCCGTAGCGTTTGGCCGGCAGGCTTTCCAGCGCTTCACTGCAATACTCGATGGTCTGCTCGCGATGCCCTCGGCCACGGGCGATGATGCCCTTGAGCGCCAGCCATTGGGCAAGCATGGATTTCTGTGCGGTGGCCGATGGCGCCGGCAGAAACCGGCTCAGGTGACTGGCGAGCTCTTCGGCCGCGTCGAGCTGACACGCCAGCCCCAGCGCCCAGCTGTACAACACGATCAGGCGTGGCGTGCTGATCAGCAGACTGTCAGGCAAGTCCATCTTCCAGCGCAGCAACATGCCGACGTTCTGCTCGGCGAGCAGTTGTTCCTCGGACAGGTTCTGCACCAGATTCGCCGCCACGTCCAGATGCCCTGCCCGCAACGCCTGCTCCACGGCCTCATCCAGCAGACCCTGGGCATTGAACCAGCGACAGGCGCGCAGGTGCAGTGTTGCCGCGGGGACGATCGCCCGGGCAATCGGCCTGCTGCGCAACAGATCGGAAAACAGATGGTGATAGCGATACCAGTGCCCGTGTTCATCCAGCGGCACCAGAAACACCTGATGCGCCAGCAGGAAGCGCAGAATCTCGGCACTGTCGTGGGATTCGCGCACCGCGTCGCATAACTCGCTGCAAAAGCGTTCCTGCGGTGCGGTGTCGTAGAGAAACGCCTGCACCTCGGCCGGCAGGCAGTCGATGACTTCTTCCAGCAGGTAATCACGGATCAGCCCTTCCCCGCTGTTCAAGGCCTGCGGCAACGCTGCGTCACTCCCGGCCTCGGACACCGCCAGCAACCAGAAGCGCAGCCCGGCCACCCAGCCTTCGCTGCGCTGGATCAGGTTTTCCAGGGCCTCGCCGCGCAGCGAGCTACTGTGACGGTCGAGCAACGCCAGGGCTTCGTCGTGGGTCAGGCGCAGATCCTGTTCATGCAGTTCCAGCAACTGTCGCGACAGGCGCAGACGGGCGAGATGCCAGTCCGGCCGCTGACGGCTGGTGACCATGACCAGCAGGCCATCGGGCAAATGATTGAGGAAGAATTGCAGGCAACGGTCGAGTACCGGCCCTTGGGCGAGGTGGTAATCGTCCAGCACCAGCAACAGGGGCGAGGTCGGTTGCAGGTGCAGGGCCAGCTCATCGAGCAGGCCGTCGAGCCATTCTTCAAAGGCGAACGGCTGATGACGCTGACGCATTTTCAACAGGCCGAGTGCGCGGCTGCCGAGTTCCGGGAAGTAGTCCTGCAAGCCTTCGAGCAAGCGCTCGAGAAAGCGCCCCGGGTCACTGTCCCGGGCGCTCAGTCCCAGCCACAGGCTTTGCCAATGGCCCGGCAGGCTTTGACAGAACTCCACGGCCAACGAGCTTTTGCCGAACCCGGCCGGGGCGCAGACTAGCAACAGACGTCCACCGAGCCCGGCTTGCAGGCGCTCGCAGAGGCGGGGTCGCAATACGTATCCGTCAGGCAGCGGAGGACGGAAAAAACGTCCGTCCAATGCCGCGACGGCAACGCTTGCGGGACCCGGAAGTGGGGACAGATCAGTCATGGCCGGCTCTTGTTTGAATGGCTGTTGGCGGCGTAGCAGATGTCCGCAGACTAGCCTTAAACGGCGTACATATGAAGTTGTTGCTACAAATGGCTACAAAATCACGACGCAAAAAAAACGCCCCGAACCAGTCGGGGCGTTTTTTCGAGGATGCGGCCTCGGGTTACAGCTTAGCGGATACCGTCCTGGCCCAGGTTGCCTGGCTGGAATTCGCTTTTACTGGCAGAGAAGCCGAAGTCATACGCTGATTTCTCTTCGTTCTTCATGCCCAGTGCCAGATAGCGACCCGATTGCAGGTCATACAGGGTTTCCAGCGCGTACCACGGCACTTGCTTGTCGTAGTAGTCCTCGGCATGGGCCTCGGCGACACGCCACAGCTGACCGCGACCGTCGTAATGGTCGATGACGGCTGCCTGCCAGGTATCTTCATCGATGAAGAAATCACGTTTGGCATAGATGTGACGCTGACCCGGTTTCAAGGTTGCCACCACATGCCAGACGCGACGCAGCTCGTAACGAGCCAGGTCCTGATTGATATGACCGGCCTTGATGATGTCGGTGTACTTGAGTGTTGGCGAATCGATCTTGTAGCTGTTGTTGGCAATGTACATCTCTTTCTTGCCTTCAAGCTTCCAGTCATAACGATCCGGTGCACCGTTGTACATGTCCAGGTTGTCGGAGGTACGCAGACCGTCCGCCGCCGTGCCCGGACCGTCATAGGACACTTGTGGTGCCTGACGTACGCGACGCTGGCCGGTTGCATAAACCCAGGCCTTGCGCGGCTCCTTCACCTGGTCGAGGGTCTCGTGCACCAGCAGCACGGTACCTGCCAGACGAGCCGGCGCGGTCACTTTCTGCTTGAAGTAGAACAGCACGTTGCCCGGGTTGGCCGGATCGTAATCCTTCATCTTGTCGCGGAACACGAACTGGTCCTGGAAATACACCAGGCTGAACGAACCGTTGGTCTGCGGCGTCGCCTGGGTCACCAGACGGGTCACGCTGCCACCGCGATAGCGAGTGATGTGGTTCCAGATGACTTCCAGACCGTCTTTCGGGATCGGAAACGGTACGGCAGTCTGGAAGTTTTCCAGACCGTTGCCACCGGCCACCAGCGTGGTGGTCGTGGCGTTTTTCCTGATGGCGGCGAACACGTCATCCGGCACGGTGGCACCGCGATGGGACGGGTAGACCGGCATCTTGAACGTGTCCGGGTAACGCTTGAACATCGCGTACTGGCCCGGCGCAAGCTTGTCCTTGTACTGGTCGACGTTCTGCGCGGTGATGGTGAACAGCGGTTTTTCACTGGCGTACGGATCGGACAGGAAGCCTTTGCTGTCGACGGTGCCAGCATTTTTTGCCAGCGGTTTCCAGGCCGGGATCGAACCGTCGGCGTTGCCCGCCATCTCGGCACCCATCGGGGTCAGGCTCTTGCCCAATTTGTCGGCCTCGGCGGCAGGGACCGCCGCCATCACGCTGGTCGCCAGCAGCGAAAGCCCCAGAACACCGGCGTGGAACAGACTCTTTGTTATTTTCATATGGTTGTTCGTCCTGAAAAAACTGTGCTTAGAAGTTCACGCCAACACTGAGGGCAACGAAGTCGCGATCATCCACCGTGCTGTATTCGCCACCAAAGAAGTTGGTGTAGGCCAGGCTTGCGGTGTAAGTGTTCTGGTATTCGGCATCAAGCCCGAGGCTGATGGCCTTGCGGCCTTCCTCGAAGTTGCCGCCAGGGCCTGGGGAGTAACCCTTGACGTCGTGGGACCAGGCCACGTTTGGCTTCAGGTTCACGCCGGCGAACACGTCGCTGTAATCCCAGATGGCACGAGCGCGATAGCCCCAGGACGTGGCGGTGGTGAAGCCGTTGTTGTCGCAATTGCTGGAGCGGTTGCTGGTCGAAGCGCCAGGGCCGGCACCGTTGATGGTCGAGGTGTTGAGGATCTGGGAGCAGGTATCCAGGCCGCCGGTCGCCGGCAGCTCACCCGGACCGAAGACCGGATCGCGGCCATAACGGGCCTCGGACTTGCTTTCCAGACCGCCAACGTGAGTCACACCGACTTCACCCACCAGGGTCAGACGGTTGGCACCCATGACCTGATCGAAGAAGTGCGTCAGGGTGGTCTGGAGCTGAGTGATTTCCTTGCGGTTGTAACCGTGCAGGTCCTGGCCCGGAACGCCATTGAGGATCGAGGCGTTGGTCAGCGCGCCGCCCAGCGGACGCACACCGGCGAACAGGATGTCGGTGGAGTTCAGTTGCACCGGCGCGTTCGGCCGGTAGCTGATCTCACCACTCCACGCCGTGCCGGTAGGCAGGGTGGTGGAGAAACTCAGACCGTAGAGACGAATGTCCTCTGGATACTCGATGAAATACTCGGAGTTACCCGCTACCACCAGAGGGCCCAATGCCTGGAACGGGCCCGGGAGCGCCTTGACGCCGTTATAGATCGACTGTGGCGCACCGGTTGCGCTGAAGATCGGCGCACGGCTGTGATAGTTCATGAAGTAGGCACCGAACTCGGTGGCCAGCGGATCGAACATGTACTTGGCGGACACGCCCCACTGCCCGCTGTCCCGCGCATTGCGGTTCGGGGAGCGACGCACCAGCACGCCTTCTTCGTTGACGTCGACATTGGCGGCTGCCAGCGGGCCGAGGGCAACACCCGGAATGGTCGAGCGCTTGTTCAGCACGCGCAGGTTGTCGTCGCAACCGGTGGTGACGATGTCAGGCTGGGAGAAGAACGTGCCGCAGTTGTCGGTCACGGTCTTCTGCCAGTCGATCTGGTAGAAACCTTCGGCCGACAGGTTTTCGGTGATGCTCTGGGACAGGTAGAACATGTTGACCGGGATCAGGCCTTCCTTGATCTCGGCGCCCGGACGGCGGAAGGCGGAAACGTCGATCGGGTTGATCGAGTTGATGCCGCCACCGATGAAGGTGCTTTCACCCCAGTTCACCACCTGCTTGCCCAGACGCACCGAACCCGGCTCATCGGCAATGGAGTAGTTGTGGTAAACGAAGGCATCGAGGATCTGGCCACCCGAAGAACGGGCTGCCACGTCGCGGTTATGGTTGCTGACGTCCTTGTATTCCAGATCCTGGTTCTGCAGCGCGAAGTCGTACCAGTATTTGCCCCGGACGAAGACACCGGTGTCGCCATATTTCAATTCGAGGTCGTGGATGCCCTTGAAGATCTTCGAGAAGGCTTGACCGCTCTTGAAGTTCAAGTGACCGTCGTCGGAGGTCTGGGACAGGCCCCGGCCGCCGTTGTTGACACCAATAAGATCCTTGTTCGGCTGCTGGGTCGAAATACTCATGCCCAGGGAGAGCGAGGAGTCGAACTGGCCTTCGATTTCACCGACGTTGAAGCTGACGCCGAATGCGGGCCCGGCGAGCGTGGAGGCAAGACTGACCGCCAGAGGCAGTTTCGCCCGGCGCCAGAACTGGTTTACTGAGGTCATCGACGCTACTCCATGTGCATTATTGTTATGGCAGTGAGTACTTTTAAAAACGCCTGAAGGACCGGGCGCCAGAGGCCTCCCGAAATCACTTCAATGTTGCATCGCCCCGTGTGTGCGTGTGCCCCGTTCTTAAAAATCCTTGAGCGGACTATAGCCAGCAGGTGGTACTGCTTGATCCCTCTAAAGTGTGATTTGCAGCTGCCGGCCACTCTGGAACAGTCCTTTCGCCAGTCCGACACATGTCGGCACGGCAAGGATGGCTGAAAATTCGGATTTAACAAGCCAAGCGCTTGCTTGGTGGGTCTGGCGCGCCGTTTTCGGCGCGCCAGGGGACGCTCAGAGCGTCGAGAGGAAGGTGCTGTTATTGGCCTGCCATTCGGTGATGTCGAGGCGGATGCGCTTCTTGTCGAGCTTGCCGACACTGGTCTTGGGAATTTCAGTAACAAGGGCGATCTGACTCGGAATCGCCCACTTGCTCAGGTGCCCCAGTTCCACGAACGGCTTGAGGTGTTCCTTGAGCTCACGGGCCCCGATGGCGTGCCCTTCGCGGATCACCAGCAAGGCAAACGGGCGCTCGCCCCACTGCGGATCGGCGATGCCCACCACTGCTACTTCACGTACCGCGACGTGGCGACTGATCAGGTCTTCGAGGTCCAGCGAGGAAATCCATTCGCCACCGGTCTTGATCACGTCCTTGATCCGGTCGCGGATGTCGATCACACCCATGCTGTCGAGCGTGGCGACGTCGCCGGTGTGCAGCCAGCCGCCGGCCCACAGCTCGGCGCCCTTCTGCGGTTCGTTGAAATAGCCTTCGGTCAGCCACGGTGCGCGCAGCACCAGTTCGCCCTGGGTTTCGCCATCGGCCGGCAGGAAGTTGCCGTCGCCGTCGACGATGGCCGCTTCGACCAACGGCCCCGGCACGCCGGCCTTGATCCGGTAGGTGGTGCGTTCGTCTTCGGTGCCCGCCATCAGCTCGTCGTTCAGATGCGCGCACGAGACCAATGGCCCGGTTTCCGACATGCCGTAGGCGGCCGTCAGTTGAATGCCCTTGCTCTTGGCCGTTTCGTACAGCGTGCGATTGAGCGCGCTGCCGCCGATGACGATTTTCCAGCCGCCGAAATCAGTGCCTTGCGCGCCTTTGGCGTTGAGCAGCATTTGCAGAATGGTCGGCACACAGTGGGAGAACGTGACCTTCTCCTTGCGCCACAGCTCGACGAGGAACTCCGGGTCGTAACGCCCCGGGTAAACCTGCTTGAGCCCGAGCATGGTCGCCACGTAAGGCAGGCCCCAGGCATGCACATGGAACATCGGGGTGATCGGCATGTACACGTCGTTGGTGCCCAACAGCCGCACGCTGTCGATGGCGCCCATGATGGTCGACACGCCCATGGTGTGCAGCACCAGTTGCCGATGGGTGAAGTACACGCCTTTCGGATTGCCGGTGGTGCCCGTGGTGTAGAACGTGGTGGCGACCGAGTTTTCGTCGAAGTCCTGGAAGTCGTACTGCGGGCTCGCGGCCGCCAGCAACTGTTCGTACTCGCCGACCAGATTCGGCAGATCCGCGGTTTTTTCCGGCAGATCGGTCAGCAGCAGGGTTTTCTCCACCGTCGTCAGGTGCGGCGCGATGGCCTGGTACAGCCCGACGAACTCGCTGTTGACCAGCACGAAGCGGTCCTCGGCGTGATTCATGGTGTAGAGAATCTGTTCCGGGGACAGGCGCACGTTGATGGTGTGGATCACCGCGCCGATCATCGGAATGGCAAACATGCACTCCAGGTAGCGATGGCTGTCCCAGTCCATCACCGCCACGGTATCGCCGGCCTTCACGCCGGCCGCCGTCAGTACGTTGGCCAGTCGCGCGACGCGTTCGATCAGCGTCGGGTAGCTGTAGCGCAACTGGTCACGGTAGATGATCTCGCGGGTTTTCTCGTAACGGGCGCCCGACATCAGCAGCCGTTTAATCAGCAGTGGATACTGGTAGGCCCCTTCGGCGGGCGGAATAACGCGAGTCTGCAACATAAGAATCCCTTTTCTGACTGCACGGTGTTGGCGTTGGAGTTTTGTACTCTAGAACCCTTATACGCCAGCCAAATCAGCCAAAGGAATGATTTGCAGAGCCGTACAAATGCTAGCTTTGCGCCAGCATTTGCCGGTATTCGTCACCGATCAGGCCGTTTGCCCTACCGCCACTTCGGAAGGTGTGCGTGGGAAAACCACCGCCGCAAGGAAGGTCAAAGCGCCAAAACCGGCCAGAATCAGGTAAAGCCCCACAAAACCATGGCGCGGTTCGACATAGGCAATCAGCGGAATCGCCGTCGCACTGGCACCGAACGATAAACAGTAACGCAAGGCAAATACCCGCGACTGCCATTGCGGCGCGACGAAGTTGGCGACCATCGAATCGTTCACCGTCACCTGGCCGAACACCACGAACATGAACGCCGCCCCGACGGCGATCACCGCCCAGCCCTCGACATAAGCCAGCGCGAACAGTAACGGCGCCTGACACAACGTCAGCGCGATAAACGGCCACTTCAGGCTGACGCGGTGCAACACCCGACCGATGCTCAACTGCGCAATCGCGCCAAAGGCGTAAGCCAGACTGACCACCACACCAAGGGTTTGCGGTGAGGCGAACAGGTCATGCAACCGCTCCTGAAACAGTTTCGGATAGGTCATGGTGGTGGCGTTGAACACCACCCCGCCGGTGGCCGTGGCCAGGGCCAGCACGCCGAACACCATGACCATCGAAATACGTTGGCCGCCGGCGCCCTTGAGCGCGGTGTGCGGGCGCTTGGGAATCGGCTCCTCGCGCACCTGCAAGGCAAAACCGATCCCCAACACGATCGCCACCGCCCCCGGTAACAGGAACGCCGAGCGCCAGCCGAACTGCGCCACCAACAGCCCGGTGACCAGCGCCGAGAACGCCACGCCGAGGTTGCCCCACATGCCGTTGATACCGATCTCGCGCCCGCGATTCTGCGCGTAGGCCACCAGCATCGCCGTGCCGACCGGGTGATAGATCGCGGCAAAAATGCCGATCAGGGTCAGGCCGAGCACCAGCATCGTCGGGCTGTTACTGAGGCCAGTGAAGATTGCCGAGGCACCGATGCCAAAGAAAAACACCAGCATCATCCGCCGCCGGCTCCAGTGATCGCCCAGCCAGCCAGCCGGTAGCGAACATGCGCCGAACGCGATGAAGCCACCCAGCGACAAGCCGATCAACGCGGCGTAGTCGAGGGCGAAGGCCTGGGTCATACCAAGCACGGCGGCAGGGAAAATCAGCATGAACATGTGATCGATCACATGGGCTGCGTTGATGTAGCGAATGACGTTTCTGGACTGGTTCATGACGGCACGCTTTACGTTGTAGTGAGCGCTCATGCTAAGTTGGCCGGAAAGCGCATTCCTGCCAACCAAGTCATCGAATCCGACATGTTGATCAGCCATTTCGAACACGGACCGGTCAGTGCCTATCCCCGGGACTATCTGGACGGCTCGCACCAGCCGCTGCACCTGCACCGCGAGGCGCAATTGCTCTATGCCGTGAGCGGGGTGATGCGCGTGGTCACGGCGCAAGGTGCCTGGGTGCTTCCGCCGAGTCGTGCGGTGTGGATTCCGCCGGAAGTCGCCCACGAGATTTTCATGTCCGGCGATGTGCAGATGCGTTCATTGTTCATCGCACCCGAGCTGTCGCCGGCCAGCCTGCAACACTGTTGCGTGCTGGCAGTGACGCCGTTGCTGCGCGAACTGATCCTGCGTGCGGTGCAAGGCCCGCCTCACGCCGACAACCCGCTGATCCAGCAATTGATGCTGGAAGAACTGGCCGGCCTCGAAAACCTGCCGCTGCACATCCCGATGCCCGGCGACCGACGCCTGCAAAGCATTTGCCTGGCGCTGCTGCGCACCCCGGATCATCCCAACACTCTGGAAGACTGGGCGCAGCAGGTCGGCGCCAGCTCGCGCACGTTGGCGCGGCTGTTCCAGCAACAACTGAAGATGAATTTCAATGCCTGGCGCCAGCAACTGCGCCTGATGGAAGCCCTGCCCCGCCTGCTCGCCGGGGACAGCGTGCAGAGCGTGGCGCGGGATCTGGGTTACGGCAGCGCGCGGGCGTTCAGCGCGATGTTTCGCCGTTTGCTCGGGGACAATCCCCGGGAGTACCTCAACGCCCTGAATCAGCTCAGCTCGATCAATGCATCTCGGTGAACGCGAGTTTCACGCCGATGGCGATCAGCACGGCACCCATGGTGCGGTCGAACCAGTGGCCCATGCGGGCGAAACCGGCGCGCACGCGCTGTTGGCTGAACAACATCGCCACCAGACAGAACCAGGTTGCAGTCGCGGCGGCCAGGTAAAGCCCGTAACCGGCCTGTACCGCCAGCGGCGTGTGCGGGTTGATCACCACGGTGAACAGCGACAGGAAGAACAGCGTGGCTTTCGGGTTCAGACCGTTGGTCACGAAGCCTGAGGTGAAGGCGCCACGGGCGGTGCGTTCGCCGGCCTCTTTGTGCAAATCGTCGGTCACGGCCGGTGCCGGTTGCGCGCGCAAGGCCTTGAAGCCGATGTACAGCAGGTAAGCGGCGGCGGCCCATTTCAGGGCGTTGAACAACACGATCGATTGGGAAACGATCAGGCCGATGCCCAGCAGCGAATAACCAACGTGCAGGAAAATCGCCGTGCCCACGCCCAGTGCCGTCCAGGTACCGGCGCGACGACCGTGGGTCACGCTCTCGCGCACCACCACGGCAAAGTCCGGGCCGGGGCTGGCGACGGCCAGCAGGTGGATCAGTGCAACGGTCAAGAACTCGGTCCAGTACATGGGGGCTCCTTTCGGCCAAGCGTAACGTTTTGTTTCATCTGGTAGGCTCGGCAGATTACGCCTTCCCTTCAAAGCACAACAGGTACAGTTGATGACGAACGCCCACCGCGCCGTATTCCTCGATCACCCTTCCCTGGATCTGGGCGACCTTGACCTCGAGCCGTTGCGCGCCTGCTTCAGCGACCTGCAACTGTTCGCCCAGACACTGCCTGCGCAGGTTGCCGAACGCCTGCAAGGCGCAACCGTGGCCATCAGCAACAAGATCCTGATCGATGCCGCCGCCATGGCTGCCAACCCTCAACTGAAACTGATCCTGATCACGGCCACCGGCACCAACAATGTCGATCTGGCCGCCGCCCGCGCCCAGGGAATTACCGTGTGCAACTGCCAGGGTTACGGCACGCCATCGGTGGCGCAACACACGATCATGCTGTTGCTCAACCTCGCCACGCGGCTGGCGGATTATCAAAAAGCCGTCGGTGAAGGACGCTGGCAACAGGCGAAACAGTTCTGCCTGCTGGACTATCCGATCGTCGAACTGGAGGGAAAAACCCTGGGCCTGCTCGGGCATGGCGAACTCGGCGGCGCGGTCGCGCGTCTGGCCGAAGCCTTCGGCATGCGCGTCCTGCTCGGACAGATTCCGGGGCGCCCGGCCCGGCCGGATCGCCTGCCGCTGGAAGAACTGCTGCCACAGATCGACGCCCTCACCCTGCACTGCCCGCTCAATGAACACACCCGGCACTTCATCGGTGCCCGCGAACTGGCGTCCATGAAACCCGGTGCCTTCGTGGTCAACACCGCCCGTGGTGGTCTGATCGACGAACAGGCCCTGGCCGATGCCTTGCGCAACGGTCATCTGGGCGGCGCGGCCACCGATGTGCTGAGCGTCGAGCCACCGACTAATGGCAATCCACTGCTGGCTGCCGACATCCCGCGCCTGATCGTCACCCCGCACAACGCTTGGGGCAGCCGCGAAGCCCGGCAGCGGATAGTGGGTCAATTGGTCGAAAACACCCAGGCGTTCTTCAGCGGTAAGGCGCTGCGGGTCGTCAGTTGATAAACTGCGGCACTTTTTTTCACAGGAGCAGTTATGGATCCGCGCAGTGAAGTACTGCTTCGTCAGGTCGAGTTATTCCAGGGTTCGCTGTTGTTGGCCGGTCTGCCCGCCGACGATCTGCTCGGGCGCCTGCCCAACGCCTTTGGCTGGTGCTGGCATGCCGGCGATCAAGCGGCGCTCGATGCGCGCTTTGAAGGCCGCAGCCATTTCGGTGTCAACGTGCCGGAGCGCGAGTTCGACAGCGCGGTGGTGTTCCTGCCCAAGTCCAAGGATTTGACCGACTACATCCTCAATGCCGTGGCTTCACGCCTGGCCGGGCGCGAAGTGTTTCTGGTCGGGGAAAAGCGCAGCGGCATCGAAGGTGCATCCAAGCAGCTCAACCCGTTCGGCAAGCCGCGCAAGCTCGACAGCGCGCGTCATTGCCAGTTGTGGCAAGTGACTGTGGCCAACGCTCCAGAAGCCAAATCCCTGGAAAGCCTGGCGCAGACTTATGAGCTGCCACTGGCCGAAGGCCCGCTGAAAGTCATCAGCCTGCCGGGCGTCTTCAGCCATGGCCGACTGGATCGCGGCAGCGCCCTGCTGCTGGAGCATCTGGACAAACTGCCGAGCGGTCATCTGCTGGACTTCGGTTGCGGTGCCGGTGTGCTTGGCGCGGCGGTCAAACGTCGCTACCCGCACAATCAGGTCACTCTGCTGGACGTTGACGCCTTCGCTGCCGCCAGCAGTCGCCTGACTCTGGCAGCCAACGGTCTGGAAGCCGACGTGTTGACCGGTGACGGAATCGACGCCGCACCGATGGGATTGAACGCAATTCTGAGCAACCCGCCGTTCCATGTCGGCGTACACACCGACTATTTCGCCACAGAGAACTTGCTGCGAAAAGCAGCCAAACATCTGAAAAACGGTGGCGAACTGCGTCTGGTGGCGAACAGTTTCCTGAAGTACCAGCCGCTGATCGAAGAGCATCTGGGCGTGTGTGCGATCAAGGCCGAAGGCAATGGTTTCCGGATCTACCGGGCCAAGCGCGGCTGAAAATTAGCACTTGCCGAATGGATTCTGCCTAGGCAGAATCCGCTCCGTCCTAGGGGAGTAGTCTCCCACGAGCGCCATGCTCGTCCGGCATACGTCAACATACTTGATCCTCAGATCATGGCGTATGCGACCCAAGCGTCCGCAGCAGACGGATCGCAGGGTTTGACAAGACCTATGACACGCACACCTTACCCGGGGCGGGAAGGCTGTACGTGTCATAGCCGTGTCGACCCGCCCCTTAGGAAATCCTGATGCTGGACTCGTTACTCGTTCCCACCGCAATCGTTGCCTTGGCCGAAATCGGCGACAAGACGCAACTGCTCGCGCTGATTCTCGCCGCTCGCTTTCGCAAACCCTGGCCGATCATTGCCGGTATCGTCGCTGCGACCCTGGCCAACCACGCGGCAGCCGGTGCGGTAGGCGCCTGGTTCGGCAGCTTCTTCTCCGATGCGGTCCTGCACTGGATTCTCGCCGCGAGCTTCACCGCCACCGCCCTGTGGACGCTGGTGCCGGACAAGATGGACGACGATGAAGCCAGCACCGCCCGCAAGTTCGGGCCGTTCCTGACCACCCTGATCGCATTCTTCCTCGCGGAAATCGGCGACAAGACCCAGATCGCCACCGTGATGCTGGCCGCGCAATACCCGGAACTGTGGCTGGTGATCATCGGCACTACGCTCGGCATGTTGATTGCCAACGTACCGGTGGTTCTGGCGGGTAACTTTGCCGCAGACAAATTGCCATTGACCCTGATCCGTCGCCTCGCGGCTTCGGCGTTCATGATTCTGGCAATCGTCGCGGTGTACAAGGCGATGCAGAGCAGCGGCTGGGTCTGATCCGGCAGATCGCTCCCACACTCAGTGTGGGAGCGATCATTATTTCAGGACTTTGGCGCTTTTTCGTAAAGCGGCATGACCTTCGGAATGGCCGCCTGCAACGAGGCGATCCGGCTGGAGGATGCCGGGTGAGTGCTCATGAACTCTGGCGGTGCACCTTCGGACGCCTTGCTCATCTTGTTCCACAGGGTGATCGCGGCGTTCGGGTTGTAGCCGGCGCGAGCGGCCAGTTCCAGGCCGATCAGGTCGGCTTCGTTTTCGTTGGCACGGCTGTTGGGCAGCGTCATCCCGTAGTTGGCCACGGTGTCGGCCAGCGCCAGGCTGTCCTGACCCAGACCGAGCAACGCACCGGCGCCCTGCTTGGCCATCTCGATGCCATAGGCCTTGGACATTGCTTCACGACCGTGCTCGCGCAGGGCGTGGGCGATTTCATGGCCCATGACCGCGGCGATTTCATCGTCGGTCAGTTTCAGGCTGTCGATCAGCCCGGTGTAGAAAATGATCTTGCCGCCAGGGCCGCAGTTGGCGTTGAGCTCGTCACTCTTGATCAGGTTCACTTCCCACTGCCATTGCGCGGCATCCGGCCGGAAGTTCGGCGCCTGGGCGATCAGACGGTTGGCAATCGCCTGAACCCGCTTGGCTTCGTTGCTGGTCTTGTCCAGCACACCTTTGCTGGACGCCTCGCCAACGGTCTTCTGATAGGACTGGGCATACATCTGGTCGACCTCTTGCGAGGACAGCATGCTGAACATGTACTGCTTGCGCTCCACGCCCACGGCACCGCCGCTGGTGGTGTTGACCGACTGACAACCGGCCAGCAACAGCGCCGCGCTCAGTGCACTTACAACCAAAGTCTTGTTCATTCAAAAGCTCCCTGAAAACATGCCGCGTATCCTAGGCGGGTAATTGTATCGACGCCAGATACAACAGACGTGATGCACCTGTTTTCAGAAGACACTGCTCGTCCCTGTAGGAAAAAATTCACATCCACCGACAAGCCCTCTGCAACTGCGTCGCGCACTGATCCATTTGCGACATCCACCGTCAATTGCTCGCACTTCGCCTCATGGCGCAATAGTGGCTGCCGATACAGCAGCGCAGATGTCCTCTTGCGTGCGGAGCTTCCATGAAATTCAAGTCGATCCAGTTTTCCGTGGCGGCCCTGGCCGGCGCCATCGTTCTCAGCGTGGTGGCTGCGTTGGTGCTGTATGCGCTGTTTTCCGGCGCCCGCACCCAGGAGATGGTTCAACAACGGACCCAGGCCCAGTTCGAGCAAGTCATCGAACAACGCCTGACCTCGCTGGCACAGACCCAGGTCAGCCAGATCCAGCGCGAACTGGAAGCGCCGCTGCTGATTGCCGGCGGACTGGTGCGGGTCAACGCCCTGCTCGGCACGCCCGGCGCCGATGGCCAGCCGCGACTGACCGTCAGCCGCGAGCAACTGATCAGCCTGATCAAGGAAAACGTCGAGAAGAACCCGAAGATTCTCGGCACCTACATCGGCTGGGAAAAGAACGCACTGGACCACAATGACGCGGCTTACGTCGGCACCAGCGTGGTCGGCATCGACGCCGCCAACGGGCGCTTCCTGCCGTGGTGGTTCCGCAACGAAGACGGCACCCTCGGCCTGGACAAACTGGTGGACGTCGACGACCAGAAAGTCCTGTCCACCGGCGTGCGCGCCAGCGAATACTACCTGTGCTCGAAAGAAACCAGGAAATCCTGCGTGATCGATCCGGCGCCCTACAAGGTCGGCGACAAGATCGTCATGCTCGCGTCCTTCATTGAACCGATCATGCTCAACGGCGCGTTCCAGGGCATCGTCGGCGCCGACCTGTCGGTGAACTTCATCCAGGAAATGCTCCTGGGCGCGAACCAGAAACTGTACAGCGGCGCCGGGCAAATGGCCCTGATCGGCGGCAACGGCCGGATCGTCGCCTACACCAAGGACCCGAGCAAATTCGGCGAGAAGGTCAGCGATATCCTCGACGCCCAGCAGATTGCCAACATGGCCAATCTCAAGCGCGGCGAAGTGACCTACACCGTCAATAAGGATTCGGGCCGGATCGAACTGTACCTGCCATTCGGCATCGGCCAGACCGACGCACGCTGGACGCTGATGCTGCAACTGCCGCTCAACGCAGTGATGGCCGACCTGCAGAAACTCCAGGGTGACCTCGACGCCCAGCGCAAATCCGACACCTTCGGCATGGCCATGGTCGGCCTGATCATTGCCGGCCTCGGTTTGCTGGTGATCTGGCTGGTGGGCCACGGCATCGCCCGACCGCTGAAGCAAATGGTGACCATGCTCGATGACATCGCCCAGGGCGAAGGCGACCTGACCCGTCGCTTGAGCAGTGATCGCAAAGACGAACTCGGCTCAATCGCCAAAGGCTTCAACACCTTCCTCGCGAAGCTGCAGGCGATGATCACGCAGGTGGTGTCGTCGGTGCAGAGTGTCAGCGATTCCTCGGAGCACACGGCGGACATTGCGATCCGCACCAATATCGGCATACAGAAGCAGATGGCCGAGATTGATCAGGTCGCCACCGCCGTGCAGGAAATGACCGCCACCGCCCAGGACGTGGCGCGCAACGCGACCCAGGCGGCGCAAGCCGCCAGCCATGCCGATCAGGCCGCCAGCCAAGGCATGCAGATCGTGCGCGACACGTCGAATTCGATTGGCGTGCTGGCTGTGGAAATCAGCAAGGCGGTGGACGTGGTGCAGACGCTGGCCAAGGACAGCGAAAACATCAATGCGATCCTCATCGCCATTCGCGGGATCGCCGAGCAGACCAACCTGCTGGCCCTCAACGCGGCCATCGAGGCCGCCCGTGCCGGTGAGCAGGGGCGCGGGTTTGCCGTGGTGGCCGACGAGGTGCGCAACCTGGCGCAGAAGACCCAGAAGGCCACCGAAGAAATCCAGAGCATGATCCAGCAACTGCAACAAGGCACCCGCGACGTGGTGCGGGTCATGGAAGACAGCCAGAACCGCACCGACGAAAGCGTGCAGCACGCGGCCAAGGCAGCCGAAGCGCTGGAGACCATCACCCAGGCGGTGTCGGTGATCAACGACATGAACACCCAGATCGCCAGCGCCGCCGAGGAACAGAGCGCGGTGGCCGACGACATCAACCGCAACGTGATCAACATCGGTCAGGTGGCGAATGAAGTGGCGGGGGGCGCGGACGAGTCGAGTTCGGCGAGTGCGGACCTGACCAAACTGGCGGAGCAGCAGCGGCGGTTGATCAATCAGTTCAAGGTCTGATCAATCAGGCCGGAGTCAAACACTCCGGCCCGTTGAGCTTCGGATCATTGACCATGTTCGCCAGCACCCGCTCGCGCAAGGCGGCGGGTTCACTGGCGAGCAGGCCTTGCAGGACATGCAGCGGCGTCTCGGGATCGAGCCATGCCGCCTGCCCCGCCTCATCGAGAATCAACGGCCGGCGCTGACTGGCTGCTGGCTGTGTAATCACCGCCGTACTCAGCCACACCTGCTCCTGCACCGGATACGCCTCCCAGATCGCCGCAAAAAACAGTGAAGAACCTTCCCCTGGCGTCAGCCAGTACGGGCGCTTGCGCGTGGTGCCGCGCCATTCGTAGAAACCGTTGGCCGGCAGCAGGCAACGGCGCAGGCGCAGGGCTTCGCGAAACATCGGTTGTTCGGCGACGGTTTCGGCCCGGGCATGGGCCGGCGTACGCGACAGATCGGTCAGCCACGGCGGCGTCAGCCCCCAACGGGCGCGGGCCAGCGTGCGCTGGCCATCGGCTTCGGCGCGCAGCATCAATACCGAATCGTTGGGGGAAATGTTCCACTGCGCCAACTGATCGGCGGGAAAACCTGGCAGCGCCGCGAAGTCGCGGTTCCAGCGAAACAGGGCATAACGTCCACACATGGGGCAGCACGACTCAAGAATAAAACGAACGCCAGCCTAACAGACCAGCGTACCGGGGAAGCTCTCCGGTTCATCGCCGGGCAGCGGCAGCGCGGCATTGTACGCGCTGATCAGTTCGCGGGCGTATTCGGCCTGATCGTTCTCGACCGACAGCCCGAGCAGCCCGAAGATCGGCAACTCGCCCGTGCCACCGAGCAAATCGCGCCCGACCAGATGCGCCTCGATGCCTTCGCTGGCGAGCATGCCCTTGAGCATCTCGCCTTCCATCAGGTTTTCCGGCTCGTAGATTCGCTGCATGGGCGCACCTCACTCGTTTTCGCTGAAGACTTCCAGAAACCAGTCCTGACCATCGACCTGCAGGACAAAGGTGATCGGCCGGCAACACACCTGACAGTCTTCGATATAGGTCTGATCGCCCCCCGACAGATCCACGGACGTCTCGACCTCTTCACCACAATACGGACATTCATATACTGCGCTTTCCAGCATCGCGGTCTCCCGGGTGACTTGTGCGTATAATCGCCGGTCTATTTGCAGGGCTATTTTTGTCTGGCTACTTTTTCAGACCGTGCCCCGTTGGTTTTCGATCAAAACCTTTACTTACCCTAGCCGTTTCCAACAAGAGAGCATGATGGGCGAATTCGATGCCATCCGACCTTACGACGACAGCGAAGTACCTGCGGTACTGGCAAGACTGCTCGGCGACAAGGCGTTTCTAGATATCCTCACCCACTTCCGCTTCCCGCGTTTCGCCGGTGCCTTCGGCTGGATGCTCAAACCACTTATAGCCCATCGGCTGCGTCGTGAGTTCGCCGACGTGACGTCGGTGGCCACTTTGCAGGACAAGGTCGAGTTCTACGTCGACCACACCATCGAGCGCGCCACCGACGGCGTGACCTACACCGGTGTCGAGCAATTCAAGTCCGGCAGCGCTTATCTGTTCATCGCCAACCACCGCGACATCGTGATGGATCCGGCTTTCGTCAACTATGCGGTGTACCACGCCGGCCTGCCGACCCCGCGCATCGCAATTGGCGACAACCTGCTGCAAAAACCTTTCGTCAGCGACCTGATGCGCCTGAACAAGAGCTTCATCGTTCACCGTTCGATCACCGGGCGCCGCGAGAAAATGGCCGCTTATCAACTGCTGTCGGCCTACATCAACCACTCGATCCGCAACGATTGCGCCTCGATCTGGATCGCCCAGGCCGAAGGCCGTGCGAAGGACGGCGACGACCGTACCGAGTCGGCGATCCTCAAGATGTTCCACATGAGCCGCAAGGACGAGCCGTTCGGCGAGGTTATCCAGTCGCTGAACCTGACCCCGGTGTCGATCAGCTACGAATACGATCCGTGCGACCAGGCCAAGGCCCGTGAGCTGTACATCCGCGCCACCACCGGCACCTACAGCAAGGCGCCGGGCGAAGATGACGTGAGCATCGCCAAGGGCATCACCGGCTACAAGGGTCGGGTGCACGTGAACTTTGCCGCGCCGATCACCGAGCTGTTCGAAGACACCAAGCAATTGGCAGTCGAGATGGACAAGCAGATTCTCGGCGGCTACCGGTTGTTCCCGGTGCATTACCTGGCGTACGCGCAGTGGGCGGATGCTGATCCGCAACTGAATGTGCCGAAGGCTGCCGAGGTGTTCGGTGCCGAGGAGCTGGCCAAGGCTCAGGAAGAATGGCAGAACCGGTTGGACACCTGCCCTGAGGAGCACCGTCCATATCTGGTGCTGCAATACGCGACGCCGGTGCGCAATCAGTACCGGGTCAAGGCTGGTTTGCCGCTGTAAGCGGTTTCGGCCGGATACAAAAACGGCGCCTTCGGGCGCCGTTTTTCGTTCAGTAGCGGGTACTGATCCAGGACACCAGTAACGCCAGGCCCAGACAGGCAAAGCCGAAGCGGTAGAAGAAGCGATTCATGCGCAGGGTCGCCCAATCCAGCACTGGCTCCTGATCGGGCCGGCTTTGACGCTGGGCCGCGATACTGGCCATCGCTCGTTGTTCACGGCGACGGGTCGCGTGCAGCAGCCAACTGCCCGGGAAAGCCAACAGCAGGGCCAGCAGGTTGATCAGTTTGGCGGGATGGGCGGTAAACAGCGTCATCAAGTGCAGCGACATCACAGACCTCAATCTAAACCGGAATGGCGAACGCCAGACCGACGACCGCGGCGCGGATTCTACCGAAACCCTCCCCCGCAGCCCTACCCTTTACGACAAATAACGCAGCAATCGACCGATGGCTGTCCTGTGTCACGGCATCGTCATTTGTTTCGGCCACCCTGCGCGCCTCGAAACGTAAACGGAATGCGACATGCTTCACGCTGAAAACCAGGATCGCCTGTACCTCATCTCCCCGTCCGACGAACAACAGACCCTCGTCGGCAGCCTGGCCTTCAATGTTCAGGACCGTCACTGGCTGGTGTATTGCGCCCTCGGCGGGCACCAGCATGCGGACTTGCCCGAGACTGATTTGCTGACTGGGGTCAGCGTTCTCGACTTCTATTCGCAAGCCGCTTGAACGAAAAAGCTTTAAATCAAAAGCACCCTCACCCTAGCCCTCTCCCGGAGGGAGAGGGGACCGACCGAGGTGAATATTTGAGCTACACCGACCTGAACTATCGAGTCGAACTCAAAATTTGAGTAGCCCCAATCTGCTCCCTTTCCCCCTCGCCCCCCTTGGGGGAGAGGGCTGGGGTGAGGGGGAGGCGATAGTTCAAACGACACAAATTCCAATCCTGACACCCACAAAAAAGCCCGAATCCATCACTGGCCCCGGGCTTTTTCACATCTGGCGAACGCCTTATTCAGCGAGGATCTGACCCACGGTCGGATCCTTGAACAGACGGGTCAGCGCATCGCTCAGCACATCGCTGACCAGTTTGGTGTTGGTTTCCTGGTTCGGTGCCATGCCGAAACGCTGGTCCAGCGACGCGCCGTAACGGCCGCTGTAGCGACGGTTGCCGCTCTGCACGTCGGAACGGAAGGTCGCGCCGATGGTGGCCTCGGTCACGTACATGCCTTCTTTCGGCGACTGGTATTTCAGTTCAGTCAGGGTCACGGTCAGTTGTGGAGCATTCATCGCACCGTTGGACGGGGTGAAGCCCAGCAGACGCACGGCCGCTTCGGCCTGAGCCTGCAACTTCGGCAGGATCTGCTCGCGCTGTACGGTGATGGCGCTGGTTTCCGGGTACAGGCCACCGCGGGTGCCCAGGGTTGGCGACGGACGACCGTCGACCACGCGGACCACGACAGGCTGGCCGTGGCCGACCGGTGCCAGCTGAGTGGTCAGCTTCGGTTCCGGGCTCAGTTGTTGCGGGCTGTGGGCGCAGCCAACCAGGGTCAAACTGGTCACAGTGATCAAACCGAACAACAGGCGTTGCAACATGCTCTTCTCTCCAGAATCAGGCACAGACAGGCCCGCAGTATAGCGGTGGGCCACTGCGGGTCACCAGCACTGAAATCTCTGACAAACCCCGGCGCACGCGGTTCCTGTCACAGATTGTTCACCGCCCTTACATGTTCGCTTCACGGTCTTTTGACAATCTTCGTCACAGATCTCCAGAAGGAACACACACCATGCGCTATCTGATCTCGTTGTTCGCTCCACGTCCGCTGCACCGCAGCTTCGCCCTGCTCGACCACAACGGCCATTGCCAGGCTTTCAAACAGTGCAGCCTGCAGCCAATGGGTGACGGTTGGGTCGAAATCGAGGAAATCCGCCTCAACTGGTTGCACCAGCCTCTGCCTGCCAGCGCCCGGGTCGAACAGCACCGCCCTCGCGCACGGGCCCAGGCGATGTTGAGCATCTGACCGGATGCCTAATAAAAGTCATTAAACTCGACCAACTCCCCGCATTTCTTCGATACAATCTCCCCCCGATTATAAGGACGTCTCCTGATCGGGCCCCGCAACAGCGTCAATGCGCTTGCATTGGCATCAAAATCGCCCACAGAGAGCCGCCCACACAGATCGAGTGAAGCTGGCGTGCTTGCTGTTTCCCTGGCAAATCCCCGCTTTTCGCGAATCTGCAGAGCTGTCATGACGCTCGGTCACTGAGTTGTTTGCCCGTTTTGCCTGCCCATGTATCGCGTGGCGGCAATCCTTCCGGGCACGGTGCCAGGCCCGGACAGCCCTTTTTTGAGGTTCACGTCTTCAAAAGAGCGTGAAAAAAACGGGTTTTCACAACTTCACAAGAGTGTGGCGAGCAAATGAATAGTTTTGCGTCTGAACATGCACCATTAGCGTCTGAAACAGCCCAACGACACAGGAACGGGTACGCCTCGAATACCGGAGCCTGAAGCCTGTCCGCTACGGATTTGGTTGCACAAACGGATGTCTCGACCATAAGTCGAATTGCCAGCCCCGTGCTGAAATGAGTTCATGTGACTCTTGAAGCCAGGCCGCACGCATCCGTCGAAGTTGCGAAAAATTGCGAAGATTCGGACATGGCAAACCTGGCCATGGGTTCCTGGGGCGCAACTGACCTGCCCCGGATACCTGGCAGCCATGCCGACAATTTGGTGCTGCAGATTTTGGAGACGCGTTAAATGGCGCATAACGAAGCAGTCGACGTAGTTCTGGTTGGGGCCGGCATCATGAGTGCCACCCTTGCAGTCCTGCTCAAAGAGCTCGACCCGGCGATCAAGCTGGAAGTCGTCGAGCTGATGGATTCCGGTGCCGCGGAAAGTTCCAACCCGTGGAACAACGCCGGTACCGGCCACGCCGGCCTGTGCGAGCTGAATTACACGCCGCAGGCTGCCGACGGCACCGTCGACATCAAGAAAGCCGTGCACATCAACACCCAGTTCGAGGTGTCGAAGCAGTTCTGGTCGTACCTGACCAGGAAAGGCACGTTCGGCTCGTGCAAATCCTTCATCAGCCCGGTGCCGCACCTGAGCTACGTCGAAGGCGAAAAAGGCGTTTCATTCCTCAAGGAACGCTTCAACGTGCTGCACAAGCACCACGCCTTCGCCGACATGGAATACACCGAAGACAAGGCGAAGATGGCCGAATGGATGCCATTGATGATGCCGGGGCGTCCGCAAGACCAGGTGCTCGCCGCCACCCGCGTGATCAACGGCACCGACGTCAATTTCGGCGCGCTGACCAATCAGTTGCTCAAGCACCTGACCAGCGCACCGGATGCCCAGGTCAAGTACTGCAAGCGCGTGACCGGACTGAAGCGTAACGGCAACGGCTGGACCGTCAGCATCAAGGACGTCAACAGCGGCAGCAGCCGCGAAGTCGACGCCAAATTCGTGTTCCTTGGCGCCGGTGGCGCGGCCCTGCCGCTGCTGCAAGCCTCGGGCATCGAAGAAAGCAAAGGCTTCGGTGGCTTCCCGATCAGCGGCCAGTGGCTGCGTTGCGACAACCCGGAAGTGGTCAAGCATCACCAGGCCAAGGTCTACAGCCAGGCGGCCGTGGGTTCGCCACCGATGTCGGTGCCGCACCTGGACACCCGCGTGGTCGATGGCAAGAAGTCCCTGCTGTTCGGGCCATACGCCGGTTTCACCACCAAGTTCCTCAAGCACGGCTCCTTCATGGACCTGCCGCTGTCGGTTCGCGCCGGCAACATCGGCCCGATGCTGGCCGTGGCCAAGAACAACATGGACCTGACCAAGTACCTGGTCAGCGAAGTGATGCAGTCGATGGAACAGCGTCTGGAATCCCTGCGTCGTTTCTACCCCGAGGCGAAAGCCGAAGACTGGCGCCTGGAAGTGGCCGGCCAACGGGTGCAGATCATCAAGAAAGACCCGAAAAAAGGCGGCATCCTGCAGTTCGGTACCGAACTGGTGGCCGCGAAGGACGGCTCCCTCGCCGCCCTGCTCGGTGCTTCGCCAGGTGCTTCGGTGACCGTTTCGATCATGCTGGAACTGATCGAGAAATGCTTCCCGGCCAAGGCCAAGGGTGAGTGGGCTGCCAAACTGGCGGAAATCTTCCCGGCCCGTGAAAAGGTCCTGGAAACCGACGCTGCGCTGTATCGCAAGATCAACGCGCACAACAACGTCGCGCTGGAACTGGTTGCAGCCAGTAACGAGACCGAAAGCTACGCCTGATTCGGCTCCATGAAAAACGCCCCGCACTCAGTGAGTGCGGGGCGTTTTTTTATGTCTCGGGAAAACCGCGGGCAATCAGCCGCGGGCCTTCTCGATCAGCTCGATGTATTCCGGTGCGTTGCGTTGATCGCGGATCTGGTCGACGAAGGTCTTGCCGTGCTCGTCTTTACCGTCCACGTCATAACCGGCGGCAACGAAGAAGGTCAGGAAGCGCTCGAAATCGTCGATGCGCAAGCCACGGTAGGCCTTGACCAGTTTGTGCAGCGACGGCGAGGTGGCGTCGACCGGCTCAAAATCGAGGAACAGCTTGATCTGCTCATCGCCGATCTCGTCACCAATCACTTGCTTCTTATCTTTACGCATTGCCGACTCCAGCTCGCAGACATTTCACGGGGCGGGCAGTTTACCCCCGCCCGGGCACAGGGCTCAACGCGCACGCGTGCTGCCGGTGTGCAGATCGGCCCAGATGTGGCCGTTGGCGTAGGTCAGGAACTGGCAGTACACCGTTTCGTTGCGCAACAGATCGATCACCACCCGGTACTGGGCCAACGGATAGAAGAGCGTCAGGGTCTTGCTCTTGTCGTCATACACCGGCTTTTTCAGGCTTTTGCTTTCGCCGTCAAAACTGACCAGTACCTGGTTGATCGTCGCGCCCTTGTTCAGCGACTTGCCCTTGAGGCGAATCATCAACGGCGATGTGACCGGAATCGGCTGCTGGTTGGACTGGCGCTGGGCGCCGACCACCACGGAATAGTCGGTGACCTGCAACAGTTGCTGCTGCTCGGGTTCGGCATCGCGCAGGGTCAGGTCGTCGGGCGGCAGGAATTGGCTGTGCATCGGGGCGGCGGCCAGGGGCAGGCTGAGGGTCAGCAACAGGGCGGCGCAGCTGCGGATCAAGAGGCTCATGACAGGCTCCGGAAGGCGGGGCCGAGCACTTTAGCAGTCTTTAAAAGCAAAAGATCGCAGCCTTGGGCTGCGATCTTTCAGGGGATTCTTACATGCCTTTGACGGCGAAGATCCCGTTGGCGTTGCGCCAGTAGCCTTTGTAGTCCATGCCGTAACCGAAGATGTAACGGTCGACGCACGGCAGGCCGACGAAATCGGCTTTCAGGTCAGGACGGGCCTTGCGGTCGTGGTCCTTGTCGATCAGCACGGCGGTGTGCACTTTGCGCGCGCCAGCGTGTTTGCAGAAGTCGATGATCGCGCCCAGGGTGTGACCTTCGTCGAGGATGTCGTCGATGATCAGCACGTCGCGGTCGATGAACGAGACTTCCGGCTTGGCTTTCCAGAACAGGTCGCCGCCGCTGGTTTCGTTGCGATAGCGGGTGGCGTGCAGGTAGGACGCTTCCAGCGGGAACTGCAGATGGGTCAGCAGCTTGCCGGAGAAAATCAGCCCGCCGTTCATCACACAGAACACCACCGGGTTGCTCTCGGCCAGTTGTTCGTTGATTTGTGCACCGACGCGGGCAATGGCAGCCTCGACTTCAGCTTCGGTGTACAGGCAGTCAGCCTCTCGCATGATTTGACGGATATGCTCGAGATCAGCGGACATGGCGCTCTCCAAGGGGGGTCTGTTTCGGAAAAGCGGGCAAAGGTACGCATCCCGCACGGCCGAATCAAGCATTTGTGGACTAACGTACTGTATGTCCTATAGGACATCACCCTCGGATAGATTAATCTAGGCCGGTTTTTTTGCCCGCCGCCGGAGCCTTTCCCCATGTCCATCCAAGAGATCCGCCATCCGCTGATCCGTCACAAACTTGGCCTTATGCGCCGTGCAGACATCAGCACCAAGAATTTCCGCGAGCTCGCTCAGGAAGTCGGTGCCCTGTTGACCTATGAAGCTACCAAAGACCTGCCGCTGGAAACCTACGATATCGAAGGTTGGTGCGGCACTGTGTCGGTCGAGAAAATCGCCGGCAAGAAGATTACCGTCGTGCCGATCCTGCGTGCCGGCATCGGCATGCTCGAAGGCGTGCTGAGCCTGATCCCGGGCGCCAAGGTCAGCGCCGTCGGCGTTGCCCGTAACGAGGAAACCCTGCAGGCCCACACTTATCTGGAAAAACTGGTTCCGGAAATCGACGAACGCCTGGCCATGATCATCGACCCGATGCTCGCCACCGGCAGCTCCATGGTTGCGACCATCGACCTGCTGAAAAAGGCCGGTTGCAAGGACATCCGCGCGATGGTGCTGGTTGCCGCGCCGGAAGGCATTGCCGCTGTCGAAAAAGCTCACCCGGACGTGATCATCTACACCGCGTCCATCGATCAGAAACTCAACGAGCACGGTTACATCATTCCTGGGCTTGGCGATGCCGGTGACAAGATCTTCGGCACCAAGCAGAAGGACGCGTAACCATGCAGCAAGAGTTCAACGATCCGCTCTGGCGCACGGTGCTGTCCGGCGCACAGATGCTGTTCGTGGCTTTCGGCGCCCTGGTGCTGATGCCGCTGATCACGGGCCTTGACCCGAACGTGGCACTGTTTACCGCGGGTTTAGGGACAATTCTGTTCCAGATCGTCACCGGGCGTCAGGTGCCGGTGTTCCTGGCGTCGAGCTTCGCCTTCATCACCCCGATCATTCTCGCCAAGGGCCAGTTCGGCCTCGCCGCGACCATGGGCGGCGTGATGGCGGCCGGTTTCGTCTACACCTTCCTTGGCCTGGCCGTGAAGATCAAAGGCACCGGGTTCATCGACCGTCTGCTGCCGCCGGTGGTGATCGGTCCGGTGATCATTTCCATTGGCCTGGCCATGGCGCCGATTGCCGCGAACATGGCGATGGGCAAGGCCGGTGACGGTTCGGAGCTGATCCATTACCAGACCGCGATGATGATCTCGATGCCGGCATTGCTGACCACGTTGATCGTGGCGGTGTTCGGCAAAGGCATTTTCCGCCTGGTACCGATCATTTCCGGCGTGCTGGTGGGTTTCGCCATGTCCTTCTATTTCGGTGTCGTCGACACCGCGAAGATTGCGGCAGCCCCGTGGTTTGCGATCCCTCACTTCACTGCGCCCGAGTTCAACTGGCAGGCGATCCTGTTCATTGTCCCGGTGGCGCTGGCCCCGGCCATCGAGCACATCGGCGGCGTGATTGCCGTCGGCAGCGTGACCGGTCGCGACTACCTGAAGAAACCGGGCCTGCATCGCACCCTGCTGGGTGACGGTATCGCCACCACGGCCGCCGGCCTGTTCGGCGGTCCGCCCAACACCACCTACGCCGAAGTGACTGGCGCGGTGATGCTGACCAAGAACTACAACCCGAAAATCATGACCTGGGCGGCGATCTTCGCCATCAGCCTGGCGTTCATCGGCAAGTTCGGTGCCCTGCTGCAAAGCATTCCGGTGCCGGTGATGGGCGGGATTCTGTGCCTGTTGTTCGGTTCGATCGCGGCGGTGGGGATGAACACCCTGATCCGTCACAAGATCGATCTGGGCGAGGCGCGCAATCTGGTGATCGTTTCCGTCACGCTGGTGTTCGGGATTGGCGGTGTGCTGGTCGGCACCGGCACCGGTCCGGATGACTTCGGCCTCAAAGGCATCGCGCTGTGCGCGGTGGTGGCGATTGCGCTGAACCTGATCCTGCCGGGCAACGACAGCTGGAAACACAAGAAGGCGGATGAGCCACTGCTCTAAGCCTTGAGCGTTGGTCGTTCCCACGCTCCGCGTGGGAATGCAGCCCGTGACGCTCTGCGTCACTGGACGCGGAGCGTCCCTAGAGGCATTCCCACGCAGAGCGTGGGAACGATCATCAAAGAGCCAGTGGCGCCCGCTCACACAACGTCGCCAACGCCTTGGCCCATTGCGGGTCATCGTTCAGACACGGCACCAGCACCAACTCCTTCCCTCCCGCCTCGCGGAACTGTTCCTTGCCGCGATCGCCGATCTCTTCCAGGGTTTCGATGCAATCGGCAACAAACGCCGGGCACATCACCAGAATCTTCTTCACGCCGCTCTTGGCCAACTCATCCAGCCGCGCTTCGGTGTAGGGTTCGATCCATTTCGCCCGGCCCAGCCGCGACTGAAACGACACCGACCATTTACCGTCCGGGATGCCCATGCGTTTGGCAAACTCGGCCGCCGTGCGCAGGCACTGACCGCGATAACAGGTCGCAACCACCTCCGGCGGTGCACCGGCGCAGCAATCGCCGCCGCCCTCGAAACTGTGTCCCGGATTGAGCTTTTTCAGGTGCCGCTCCGGCAAACCATGGAAGCTCAGCAGCAGGTGATCGTAATCCTGCTGCAAGTGCGGTTTGGCGCTCGCCACCAGCGCGTCGAGGTATTCCGGCTGATCGTAGAACGGCTGCAATACCGACAGTTGCACATCGAGTTTCTTCTCGCGCACAACCCGCTTGGCTTCTTCGATCACGGTGGTCGTGGTGCTGTCGGCGAACTGTGGATAAAGCGGCGCGAGGGTGATGCGCTTGTGCCCCGCCGCGACCAGCTTCAACAGGCTTGTCTCAATGGACGGTTCGCCGTAACGCATGGCCAGTTCCACCGGGCCGTGGGTCCACTGCGCCTTCATCTGCTGTTGCAGGCGACGGCTGAGCACCACCAGCGGCGAGCCTTCATCCCACCAGATCGAGGCGTAGGCATGGGCCGACTGCTCGGGGCGTTTGATCAGGATCAGCGACACCAACAGACGCCGCACCGGCCACGGCAGGTCGATCACGTACGGGTCCATCAGAAATTGATTGAGATAGCTGCGCACGTCGGCCACCGAAGTGGAGGCCGGCGAACCCAGGTTGACCAGAAGCAAGGCGTGATCGGTCATGCAACGTCCTATTTCAGAGGCGGCTGGAGAGATCGTCCAGGGCCGCGCGTAAATCCGTGAAGCGGAAACTGAATCCGGCTTCCAGCAAGCGTGCCGGCGTGGCCCGTTGGCCACCCAGCAACAGCAATGACATCTCGCCGAGCCCGACCTTCAAGGCGAGGGCCGGCATCGGCATGAACGCCGGGCGATGCAGCACGCTGCCCAGCGTCTTGGCGAATTCGCGATTGCGCACAGGTTTCGGTGCGCACGCATTATAAGGACCGCTGGCCTGATTGCGGTGCAGAAGAAAATCAATCAGGGCGATTTGATCGTCGATATGAATCCACGACATCCACTGCCGACCATTGCCCAAGGGCCCGCCCAGTCCGAGTTTGAACGGCAGCAACAGGCGCGACAAAAAACCGCCCTCGGCCGACAGCACCAGCCCGGTCCGCACCAGCACCACACGAATGTCCATCGCTTCGGCGCGTTGCGCGGTTTCTTCCCAGGCAATGCACAACTGACTGGCGAAATCGTCGATCACCGGTGGCGAATCTTCGGTCAACTCGCGCTCGCCGCCGTCACCGTACCAACCCACCGCCGAGCCCGAGATCAGCAGTGACGGTTTCTGTCCGCGATTTTCCAGCCACGTCAGCAACGTTTCGGTGAGTGTGATGCGACTGCTCCACAACACGGCTTTTCGCCGATGGGTCCACGGCCGGTCGGCAATCGGCGCGCCGGCGAGGTTGACGATCACGTCGACCGGCTCGTCGCCAAAGTCCTCCAGACGCGCAATGCCACGCACTGGCGCTCCACAGATTTTCGCGACTTTTTCCGCGCGACGACTCAGCACGGTCAAGCGATGTCCCTGCCCCAGCCAGTGCCGGCAGAGCTGACGTCCGATCAATCCAGTACCGCCGGTCAGCAATATGTGCATGACATCTTCCTCGCGTGGCGTTTTACCCCGATCCCTAGTCTATTTTTATAAGCAGGGATCTTTTCTATCGGGCAGGCTCTATTGTTTAACAATAGGCCAAGCTGTCAGAACGAAAACGCTGGAAGTTATACCAAAAAACAAAATTGTACAGGTTTCATCCACGGCGTAGTCTGTACAGAAAGGTAAACGAGGCCCCTATGACTGTACCTATCGCAATCATTGGCACCGGCATCGCCGGACTCTCCGCCGCCCAGGCCCTGACAGAGGCCGGGCACAGCGTTCAGTTGTTCGATAAAAGCCGTGGCAGCGGCGGGCGCATGTCGAGCAAGCGCAGTGACGCCGGCTCGCTGGACATGGGCGCGCAGTATTTCACCGCCCGAGATCGACGCTTCGTCACCGAGGTCCAGCGCTGGCAAAGCCAGGGCTGGGTCGCCGAGTGGACGCCGCAGCTCTACACCTATCATGGCGGGCAACTGAACCTGTCGCCGGACGAGCAGACCCGCTGGGTCGGCACGCCGCGCATGAGCGCCATTACCCGTGGCTTGCTCGACGGCCTGGAAGTGCACTTCGCCTGCCGGATCACCGAAGTCTATCGCGGCGAAGAACACTGGCACCTGCAAGATGCCGAAGGCTTCACCCACGGGCCGTTCAGCCATGTGGTGATCGCCACTCCGGCACCGCAGGCCACCGCGTTGCTGGCCGCTGCACCGAAACTCGCAGGGGCCGCTGCGGGCGTGAAGATGGACCCGACCTGGGCCGTCGCCCTCGCCTTCGACACGCCACTGGATACACCCATCGAAGGCTGCTTCGTACAGGACAGCGCCCTGGACTGGCTGGCCCGCAACCGCAGCAAACCGGGGCGCGACAACACGCTCGACACTTGGGTCCTGCACGCCACCAGTGCCTGGAGCCGGCAGCATATCGATCTGCCCAAGGAGGCCGTGATCGAGCAATTGCACGGTGCCTTCGCCGAATTGCTGCACAGCGCCATGCCCGCGCCCACCTTCAGTCTCGCCCACCGCTGGCTCTACGCTCGCCCATCCACCAGCCATGAATGGGGCACGCTGGCGGATGCCGATCTGGGGCTGTATGCGTGCGGTGACTGGTGCCTGTCAGGCCGGGTCGAGGGCGCGTGGCTCAGTGGTCAGGAAGCTGCACGCCGTCTGCACGAACACTTGCAGTGAACCGCTTCAATCCGCGCAAACTGCTGCTGTCGAAATGGACAGCAGCCCTCCCGCAAAACCGTGAAAAGCATTTTCTGATAACCAGACTATTCTGCGACGAGGATGGCACGGTGCTGGAGATTGAATTACAGGCTGTGTTGACCCGACACAGCACGCAGTTGGACTGGCACGCATTGCAGGACGATGCGCACTGGAAAATGGGCTGGCTCTAGGTCTCGCCAAAATCCTGTACAAATAAATTGACTTGTACACCCTTGAATCTATGCTGAAGGAATGTTGTACAGAATAATTATTTTGTACAAATTCAGATTCGAGGTGCCTCCATGTCCGAATTGTCCCCACCCAAGATCGCCATCAGCGCCTGCCTGATGGGGGCCGAAGTGCGCTACAACGGCGCACACAAGGAATCGCGACTGTGCACCCGCACCCTCACTGAGTATTTCCAGTTCGTCCCGGTCTGCCCGGAAGTCGCGATCGGCCTGGGCATTCCCCGCGAGCCGATTCGCCTGGTGGGCGACCCGGATCATCCCCACGCCCTCGGCACTGTTCATCGCGAGACCGACGTCACCGATGCGCTGTCCGCTTATGGCCAGAAAATGGCCACCGAACTCGATGACATCTGCGGCTACATCTTCATGCAGCAATCGCCGTCCTGCGGGCTGGAGCGGGTCAAGGTCTATCACCACAACGGCGCGCCGATCGGCAGCGGGCGCGGGATCTACGCCCAGGCGTTCTGCGCTGCACACCCGGACTTGCCCGTGGAAGAGGCCGGGCGCCTGAACGATCCGGTCCTGCGGGAAAACTTCATCACCCGAGTGTTCGCCTACAGCGACTGGCAACAGGTGCTCGAACACGGCCTGAGCCGCCGCGCCCTGACCGACTTCCACTCACGTTACAAATACCTGCTGATGGCCCACAACCCGGTGCAATACAAGGCGCTGGGCAATCTGCTGGGCAACATGAGCGGAATCGATCCCGTGGCCCTCGGCCCGCGCTACTTCAGCCAATTGATGGCGGCGCTGAGCACCTGCGCCACGCGCCGCACCCACAGCAACGTGTTACAGCACATCAGTGGCTACCTGAAACGGGCCATCAGCACCGAAGACAAACAGGAAATGCAGCACGTCATTGGCCAGTACCGCCACGGCATCGTGCCGCTGGTGGTGCCGCTGACGCTGCTCAAGCATCACTTTCGCCAACACCCCGATCCGTACATCGCGCAACAGGTTTACCTGCAACCGCACCCGGAAAACCTCAGCCTGCGAAACGCCATTTGATGAACGACTCACCCGACAGCAGCGCCCGCGAAGACCTCGGCGCCGACTTCAAGAAAGCCCTCGACGACGGCTGGCTGCCGATCCGCGAGGTCGCGCGCCAGACCGGCGTCAACGCGATTACCCTGCGCGCCTGGGAACGCCGTTACGGATTGATCGTGCCCCAGCGCACGCCTAAAGGTCATCGCCTGTACTCGGCCGAACACGTGCAGCGCATCCAGACCATCCTCACCTGGCTCAACCGAGGCGTTGCGGTCAGTCAGGTCAAACCGCTGCTCGACACACCGCAAGCCTTCAACGAGCCGCTGGAAAACGAATGGCAGCCGTTGCATCAAGCCGCACTGCAGGCGGTCATCCAATTGAACGAGCGCAGCCTCGACGACAGCGTCAACCAGGCCATGGCGTTGTACCCGCCGCGAACCCTGTGCGAGCAATTGCTGATGCCGTTGCTGGCGGAACTCGAACAGCGCTGGCAGGGCCAGTTCGGTGCGCAGATGGAACGGGTGTTCTTTCACGCCTGGCTGCGTAGCAAATTCGGCGCACGCATCTACCATAACAATCGTCAGTTGCGCGGTGCGCCACTACTGCTGGTCAATCAGTCGGACTTATTGCTGGAGCCGCACCTGTGGCTCTGCGCCTGGTTGATCAGCAGTGCCGATTGCCCGGTGCAGGTGTTCGACTGGCCGCTGCCGGCCGGGGAGCTGGCGTTGGCAGCCGATCACCTGCAGGCCCGTGGCGTACTGCTGTATTCCAGCAAAGCCATGAACCTTGCGCAGTTGCCGAAACTGTTGAATGGCGTCATCTGCCTGAAAATGATTGCCGGACCAACGGTGTGCATCCACCACGCCGAGTTGTCCGTAAGAACCTCCGAGATCGCTGATCTGTACCTGGCCGAAGATCCTCTGGCGGCGCATCAGGTGCTGATAGAGCGAGAGTTGATTTGATGAAGACTGTCGAGAACACCATGCAATTGATCTGGCTGCGCAGCGACCTGCGCCAACATGACAACACCGCCCTGACGGCCGCCGCCGAGCGTGGCCCGACCGTGGCCGTGTACCTGTTGAGCCCCGGGCAATGGCAGGAACATGACGACGCCCCGTGCAAGATCGATTTCTGGCTGCGCAACCTGCGGGAACTGAGCAAACGCCTCGCAGCACTGAACATCCCGTTGTTGATCCGCAGCGCCCCGCGCTGGGATCAGGCACCAGCGGTGCTGCTTGAGCTGTGCCAGCAATTGAAGGTCGAGGCCGTTCACGTCAACGAGGAATATGGCATTCACGAAAGCCGCCGCGACGCAGAAGTTGAGCAGGCGTTGCAAGCCGAGGGCATCGCGTTTCACAGCTACCTCGATCAATTGCTGTTCAAGCCGGGCAGCGTGTTGACCAAGACCGGCACCTACTTTCAGGTGTTCAGCCAGTTCCGCAAAGTCTGCTACGAGCGTCTGCATCGTTCGATGCCGCCGCTGATAAAGGCGCCGTCGGCACAGGCCCCGCTGCACATCGACAGCGATCCGGTGCCCGAGTCCATCGACGGTTTCCCGACACCCGGCCAAGCCCTGCGCAACCTGTGGCCTGCCGGCGAAACAGAGGCCCAACGACGCCTCGACACCTTCGCCGATGTGCAGATCGACTATTACAAGAGCGAACGCGACTTCCCGGCCAAGCCCGGCACCAGCCAACTCTCGGCCTATCTCGCCGCCGGTGTGATCTCGCCGCGCCAGTGCCTGCATGCTGCGCTGCAAACCAATCAGGGCGAATTCGAAAGCGGCAAGGTCGGCGCCGTCACCTGGATCAACGAGCTGCTGTGGCGCGAGTTCTACAAACACATTCTGGTGGGTTACCCGCGAGTGTCCCGGCATCGCGCGTTCCGCCCGGAAACCGAAGCCCTGGCCTGGCGCGATGCGCCGCAGGAACTGGCGGCCTGGCAGGAGGCACGCACCGGCCTGCCGATCATCGATGCGGCCATGCGCCAATTGCTCGAAACCGGTTGGATGCACAACCGCCTGCGAATGGTGGTGGCGATGTTCCTGACCAAGAACCTGCTGATCGACTGGCGCGAAGGCGAACGCTTTTTCATGCGTCACCTGATCGATGGCGATCTGGCGGCGAACAACGGCGGCTGGCAGTGGAGCGCGTCGACCGGCACCGATGCGGCGCCTTACTTCCGGATTTTCAACCCGGTCAGCCAGTCGGAAAAATTCGACAGCGAAGGCCTGTTCATCAAGCACTGGCTTCCTGAACTGGCCGGACTGAACAAAAAGGACGTGCACAACCCGGCGAGCGCCGGCGGACTGTTCGGCGTAGCGGACTATCCACCGCCGATCGTCAACTTGAGCACTTCACGGGAACGGGCGCTGACGGCGTTCAAGAACCTGCCCTCCCGTGCGTCTATCGGAGAAGGCCATGAGTGAATTCCTGCGCCGTTTTGCCCGCCAGTTCGCGCAGTTGAACAAGGACAACCTGCACAGCCTGGACGCGCTCTACAGCGAGGACATTCATTTCACCGACCCACTGCACGAGGTGCAGGGACTGACGCAATTGCGCAGCTACTTCAGCGAGCTGTACGCCAACGTCACCGAGCTGCGGTTCGACTTCCACGGGTTCGACCAGATCGGCGACTGCGAAGGTTACCTGCGCTGGGTCATGAGTTACCGCCACCCGCGCCTGGCCGGCGGACGATTGATTCGCGTCACGGGCTGCTCGCACCTGCTCTGGCGCGACAAGGTTTATCGCCACCGGGATTACTTCGATGCCGGGGCGCTGCTTTATGAACATCTACCTGTATTGGGCCGGGTGATTGCCTGGCTGAAAAGGAGACTGGGATGAGTCGTTCAACGCCACGCCGTTATTGGCTGACCGGCGCCAGCAGTGGCATCGGCGCAGCGCTGGCAGAAGAGATTCTGAAAACCGGTGCACACCTGGCGGTCAGTTCCCGTCAGGTCACACCACTCAAAGTGCTGTCGCAACGCTATCCGGGCCAAGTGCTGGTGCTGCCGGGGGATTTGACCAACAGCCAGACCGTGCGGGAAATCGGTGAACAGATCGCGATGGACTGGGGGTCGCTGGACAGTGTGATTCTCAATGCCGGCACCTGCGAGTACGTCGATGCCCAGCAGTTCGACGCCTCGATCATCGAGCACGTGGTGCGCACCAATCTGCTCGCCAGCAGTTACTGCATCGAAGCCGCCCTGCCCTTGCTGCGCAAGGGCACCGCGCCGCATCTGGTGGGCATGGCCAGTTCCGTCACTTACGTGCCTTTGCCTCGGGCCGAAGCCTACGGCGCGTCGAAGGCCGGGTTACGGTATCTGTTCGAGTCGTTGCGCATCGATCTGGCGGACGAAGGCATTGAAGTCACGGTCATCAGCCCGGGCTTTGTCGAAACGCCATTGACCGCCAAAAACGATTTCCCGATGCCATTGAGCTGGCCTGCGGAAAAAGCGGCGAGTCACATCTACGGCAGACTCAAGGAGCGGCCTCTGGAGATAGCCTTTCCGGCGCTGTTCATGGCTGCGCTCTGGCCATTGTCGAAAATGCCGACGCGGGTACAACTGGCGATTGGCAAACGCATGGTGCGGCGCAGCCCGCCGCTCAGGGATCTGACGTGAACATCGCCATTGTCGGCAGCGGGATCGCAGGCCTGACCTGCGCCTACCTGCTCAATCGCCGACATGACGTGACGGTGTTCGAGGCCGGCGACTGGGTCGGCGGTCATACGCACACGGTGAACGTGACGGTGGACGGGCGCGATTACGCGGTCGACACCGGGTTCATCGTGTTCAACGACTGGACGTACCCGAACTTCATTCGCTTGCTCGGCCAGTTGGGCGTAACCGCCAAGGCCACCGAGATGAGCTTTTCGGTGACCGACCCCGACACCGGTCTGGAGTACAACGGCAACAATCTCGACAGTCTGTTCGCCCAACGCAGCAATCTGTTGTCACCGGGGTTCTGGGGCATGCTGCGCGACATCCTGCGCTTCAATAAAGAAGCCCGCCGCGACCTCGCAGAACAACGGATAACCACCGACACCACGCTGGACGATTACCTCAAGGCCGGCGGCTACGGTGAGCGTTTCATCCTGCATTACATCGTGCCGATGGGCGCGGCGATCTGGTCGATGCCCATGGCCCAGATGCTGAATTTTCCGTTGCAGTTCTTCGTGCGGTTCTTCGAGAACCACGGTTTGTTGTCGGTCAGCAATCGTCCGCAATGGCGAGTGATCGAGGGCGGCTCGAGTGCTTACATCGCGCCGCTGACCGAGTCATTCAAAGAGCGGATCCGCGTGAACTGTCCGGTAAACCGGATCGATCGCAACGAACACGGCGTGGTTATCCACAGCCCCGCCGACATCGAACACTTCGACAAAGTCGTGCTGGCCTGCCACAGCGATCAGGCATTGCGTCTGCTGGCCGATCCGAGCAGTGCCGAGCGGGAGATTCTCGACGCCCTGCCCTACGCCGACAACGAAGTGGTGCTGCACACCGACACCCGCCTGCTGCCGACGCGCAAACGGGCCTGGGCCAGCTGGAACTATCGACTCGGCGGGGCCGGCCATACCCAGGCGGCCGTCACTTACGACATGAACATCCTGCAAGGCATCCAGAGCGACACCACGTTCTGCGTCAGCCTCAACCAGAGCGCCGGCATCAGCCCTTCCACAGTGCTTGCCCGTTTCACCTATGCCCATGCGCAATTCAGCCTCGCAGCGGTGGCGGCACAACAGCGCTGGGCCGAACTCGACGGAGCACAACACACCCATTATTGCGGCGCCTATTGGGCCAACGGTTTTCATGAGGACGGTGTGGTCAGCGCCTTGCGCGTCGCCGCAGCATTCGGAGAAAGCCTGTGAACAGCGCACTTTACAGTGGCTGGATCGCCCATCGGCGATTCGCTCCGCGCCGGCATGAGTTCCGCTACCGGATCGGGCTGATCTATCTCGACCTGGCCGAACAGGATGCCGTGTTGAACCTGTCGCCCTTGGCGGGCGCGAGCCGCTTTGCCCCGTTCTCGTTTCGCGAGAGCGACTACCTCAAGACCTTCACCGGTCGTGGCGTGCGGCTGATCGATGCCGTGCGTCTGCTGGTCGGTGAGGCCCTCGGTCACGAGCCGCAGGGCTCGATCTGCCTGTTGACCCAGCCTCGCAGTTGGGGCCTGGCATTCAACCCTGTGAGTTTCTTTTACTGCCACGAAGCCGACGGGCAACTGGCGGCGATTCTCTGCGAAGTCAGCAACACGCCGTGGCGTGAGCGCTATCACTATGTGCTCCCGGCTCAAGCGCCAACCAGCGTGCGCGATTTCCACCAGCACTTCGCCGTGGCCAAGGCCTTTCACGTATCGCCATTCCTGCCGCCGGATCTGGAATACCGCATGAGCTTCAGCCCCGCCGCACAAACCCTGGGCGTGCACATGGCCGACTGGCAGGGCGAGCAAAAACTGTTCGACGCCACGCTCAACCTGAAACGCGAACCTCTTGATCGACGCAACCTGCACCGGCATCTGTGGCGTTTTCCCTGGATGACCGCCAAGACCGCGCTGGCGATCTATTGGCAGGCCCTGCGATTGCTGCTCAAGCGCACCCCGCTGTTTCCCCATCGGACGGCCGACGACAGCTTTCGAACCGCTACTGCGTCTCCCGAGGAGCACCGCCATGAAATCCTCTAGTGTTTCGGCCAGAGCCGCCATCCCGTTCAGTACGCACGGCATCACCGGTTCGCTGCTGCGCCGCGGTGTTCTGCGTCAGCTCGCACAGCTCAAACATGGGCAACTGGTGGTGATCGAGGACGGCGAACGCCAGGTCTTCGGCACGCCGGGCAGTGCGTTGCTGGGCGAGATTCATGTCCTTGATGCGGCGGCGTGGGGCATGGTCGCGGGCAACGGTTCGATCGGTGCGGGTGAAGCCTTCATTCATGGTTACTGGAGTTCGCCGGACCTTACGGCGGTAGTGCGCGTCTTCGTCAGCAACCTTGAGGTGCTCGATGGCATGGAGGGCGGACTGGCGAAAATCGGCCGGCCGCTGGTGCGCGGGCTGCACTGGCTTAACCGCAACACGCGCAAGGGCTCGCAGAAAAACATCGCCGCGCACTACGACCTCGGCAACGATCTGTTCGAGCAGTTTCTCGACCCGACCATGATGTACTCGGCGGCGCAGTTCCTGCACCCCGACGACAGCCTGGAACAGGCGCAGTTGAACAAACTGGAGCGGATCTGCCAGAAACTCGCGCTCGAACCCGGCGACCACCTGCTGGAAATCGGCACCGGCTGGGGCAGCATGGCGCTGTATGCCGCGCAGCACTATGGCTGCAAAGTCACCACGACCACGCTGTCCAAAGAGCAATACGCGTTCACGGCCCGGCGCATCGAAAGCCTCGGCTTGCAGGATCGAGTGACGCTGCTGCTCAAGGACTACCGCGACCTCACCGGCCAGTACGACAAACTGGTATCGATCGAGATGATCGAGGCGGTCGGCCATCGCTTCCTGCCGACCTACTTCAAGCAATGCGCGCACCTGCTCAAGAGCAACGGCCTGATGCTGCTGCAAGCAATCACCATTCGGGACCAGCGTTACGAGCAGGCGAAACGCGGCGTGGATTTCATCCAGCGTTACATCTTCCCCGGCGGCGCCCTGCCGTGTGTGCAGAAGATGCTCGAAATCGTCAGCCGCGACACCGACATGAACCTGCTGCACATGGAAGATTTCGGCCTGCACTACGCCCGGACCCTACGCCTGTGGCACGAGAACTTTCGCCATGCCCACGGCCGTCTGAGCGAATTGGGCTACGACGATTATTTCCTGCGGCTGTGGGAGTTTTATCTGTGCTACTGCGAGGGCGGCTTCCTCGAACGCACCATCGGCACCGCGCAATTGCTGTTGGCCAAACCGGCGGCCATGCCGGCACCGTTGCTCGGGCGCTTCGATGCTTGAGCGGATTGCCAACGCCGTTCTGTTCCAGGTCGGCTGGCTGGCCTGCGTGCTCGGCGGCAACAGCCTGTGGTTGCTGGTGGCGCTGGCGGTGCTGGTGATTCATCTGCGCTGGATCAGCAGTTGGGCGGCGGAGGGTCGACTGATTCTCAGCGTGGTGATTCTGGGTACGGCCGTGGACAGTGGCTTGCGCGGCCTAGGGGTGTTCGAGTTCAAGGATCTGTCGCCGCTGATTCCGCTGTGGCTGATGTTGTTGTGGGCACTGCTCGCCACGACGTTACGCCATTGCCTGCAATGGAGCGCCCGGCCATGGTGGCTGGCGGCTCTGCTCGGGGCCGTCGGTGGCGCGCTGTCGTATTGCGCCGGTGGACGACTGGCCGGGGTGCAATTTCCTTACGGCGAGTTACCGACCTTGATCGGCATCGGTCTGCTGTGGGCGCTGCTGTTTCCGTTATTGCACCAACTGTCCGGGCGTCTGGAGGACTGATCGTCTGTCAGGGCTTTCACACGTCCATCGGCCACTGCCGTACACTGGCGCCCATGAAAACCATTCCCCTCCAGCCAATCGACGAGCCCGCAGTCACCTGTTCGACCTGCGCGGCCTGCTGCTGCCAGCTCGAAGTCATGCTGATCACCGACACCGGCGTGCCCGAGCGCTATATCGATACCGATGATTGGGGTGGTGAAGTGATGTTGCGCCTGGACGACGGCTGGTGCGCGGCACTGGATCGCGACACGATGATGTGCACGATCTACGAAAAACGCCCGCTGATCTGCCGCGAATTCGAAATGGGCGCCCCGGAATGCATCGACGAACGCCAGGGGATTGCCACGGCGTATCGCTGAATACAAAAAAGGAGCGCCGGGCGCTCCTTTTTCATGGGTGTTACAACGGCATCGTGTAATGCAACGAGTAGCTTTCTACCCCGTCGTTGTTGCTCGACATGCCGGCGTTGGAATAGTGAGTCGCGCGAATCCCCACCTCGTGCCCGCCATGGAAACGCAGGCCGAAACCGAAGCGGTCTTCGAACTGGAAGGCCTGGCCGATCTTATTGCCTTCGTACTCGGTGTTGGAAAACACCGCAGCGCCGATGCCGGCCTCGACGTACGGCTTGATCGACTCGCCGGAAAACTCGTAAACAAACACCGGCGAGAACGACAGGCTGTTGTTGCTGGAGCCCTTGTCACCTTCCCAGTAGGTGTAGGCGCCACTCCAGTAACCGGTCAGACGACCGACATCGCTTTGCAGCCAGCTCTTGTCCCAGTCGAAATTCATCCCCAGGCGATACGTCATCGTTGAATCGCTGGTGGCCCCAACCCCGAATTCCACACCCGCGGCTTGCGCGGTAAAACTTTGCCCCATCAGTGCGGCCGCAATCGCGGCCAAGCAGAATAGTCGCTTCACTTGAAACATCCTTTTCCGAACGGTCGTATGGTTTTTAGTTTGCTTGACGCTATAGAAATCGGCGTTTGAACAGAAGTTCAGCTGATTTTTCAGTTATGACGCAACTTTTTTACAAACCGAAGCTTTGCACATCGCCGGGCAATTGTCCCAGCAACGGCAGGATGTTTTTCAGGGATTGCGGATCGGCACTGGTCCAGAATTTCGCGGGGTGGTTCGGGCCCTCGGCGAGCAGTTCGCGCTCGGCCAGCAGACGCTGAAGTTGCCGGGCCACGGCGGCGCCGGTGTCGATCAGGCTGATGTCGTCGGGGAGCATCGCCTTGAGCATCGGCTTGAGAAACGGATAGTGGGTGCAGCCGAGAATGATCGTGTCGCAGCCTGCGCCCAGCAGTGGTTCAACATAGCGGTGAAGTAACTGGCGCAGCGCGTCGCTGTGCAGGTCGCCGTTTTCGATCCGCTCGACCAGTCCCGGGCAGGGTTGGGTAATGACCCGAATATCGGTGGCAAAACGATCAAGCAGTGCCGCGAACTTCGCGCTCTGCAAGGTGCCGGTGGTGGCGAGTACGCCGACTACTCCGCTGCGAGTGGCGGCAGCAGCCGGTTTGACCGCCGGCTCCATGCCGACAATCGGCCAGTCGGGGAAGTCACGCCGCAGGTCAGCGACGCCGGCCACGGTCGCGGTGTTGCAAGCGATCACCAGCGCCTTGGCGCCCTGCTCGCGGAAAAAACCGGCCATCACGCTGCAACGCTCGCGAATGAACTCCGGGGTTTTCTCGCCATAAGGAATGTGGCCGCAATCGCCGAGGTACAGCAGCGATTCATTGGGCAGCAACTGCTGGATTTCCGCCAGCACCGACAGACCGCCGACGCCGGAGTCGAATACGGCGATCGGCGCCTCACGCATGGTGCGAACCACAGACACTGCACCCAGGATCACGCTTGACCCGCAGTTCACGGAAGCGCGAGCCCAGTGCATCGATCAACAGCAGGCGACCCACCAGTGGCTCGCCGAATCCTGCCAGCAACTTCAACGCTTCCAGCGCTTGCAGGCTGCCGACCAGGCCAACCAGAGGACCGACCACGCCGGCCTCGCTGCAGGTCAGTTCGGCTTCGCTGCCGTGACCGTACAGGCAGTGGTAGCACGGACTTTCGGCACGACGCGGGTCGAACACCGAGAGCTGCCCTTCGAGGCGGATCGCCGCGCCGCTGACCAGCGGTTTGCGCGCAGCCACACACGCAGCGTTGACTGCTTCGCGAGTGGAGAAATTGTCCGAACAGTCGAGCACCAGGTCCACCGCAAGCACGGCAGCAGCGAGGGAGTCCTCGTCCAGCGCCTGGCGATGGGGCACCAGTTGAATTTCAGGGTTGATCGCGCTCAGGCGCTTGAGCGCCGAGTCGACCTTGGTCATGCCGACGCTGTCGGTGTCGTGGATGATCTGGCGTTGCAGGTTGGTCAGGTCGACCGTGTCGAAATCCGCCAGATGCAACTCGCCGACACCCGCCGCCGCCAGGTACAAGGCCACCGGTGCGCCGAGACCGCCGAGGCCGACGATCAGGACACGGCTGTCCTTGAGCTTCAACTGGCCATCGATGTCGATGTGTTGCAGCAGGATCTGCCGACTGTAGCGCAACAATTCCTGATCATTCAGCACGGCAGGCGCCCCAGGCTGATCCGTTGATGGCCGCCCAGATCGGTGCGGCTGTGGACTTCTTCGAAACCTTGCGTCAGCAGCAGATCGCGCACGGCTTCGGCTTGATCATAGCCGTGTTCGAGCATTAGCCAGCCACCGGCCTCCAGATGTGCCGGCGCCTGGGCAATGATCAGGCGTATATCGTCGAGCCCGTCGACGCCGGCCACCAGCGCGCTTTCCGGTTCGAAACGCACATCGCCTTCGGCAAGATGCGGATCGGCGGCGCGGATATACGGCGGGTTGCTGATGATCAGCTCGAAACGCTTGCCTTCGAGGGCACTGAACCAGTGGCTGCTCATCACCGTGGCGTTGTTCAGGTGCAGGCGCTGACGGTTGCGTTCGGCCAGGGCCACGGCTTCCAGCACACGATCCACGGCGGTGACGTTCCACGCCGGGCGCTCGCTGGCCAGAGCGAGCGCAATTGCGCCGCTGCCGGTGCCGAGGTCGAGCACTTTGGCCGGGGTCGCCGGGAGCAATTCCAGTGCGGCCTCCACCAGCAGTTCGGTGTCCGGACGCGGGATCAACGTGTGCGGCGCGACTTCCAGATCGAGCTTCCAGAAACCCTGCTGGCCAAGAATGTAGGCCACCGGTTCACCGCTGCGACGACGCTGCAGATATTCGGCGAAGACCAACACGGCTTCGCTCGGCACGATGCGCTCAGGCCAGGTGTGAAGAAAACTGCGCGACTTGCCCAGCGCCGCGGCAAGGAGCAGTTCGGCGTCCAGGCGCGCGGTGGGCGAGTCCGGCAGTTCGGCGGCGCGCAACAGGCTGGCGATGATGGTCATTTATTCACCTATCGCTGCAAGTTGGTCGGCCTGGTATTCGGCCAGCAACGGCTCGATCACCGCTTCGACGCCACCGGCGAGGATTTCGTCGAGGGAATACAGGGTCAGGTTGACGCGATGGTCAGTGACCCGGCCCTGGGCAAAGTTGTAGGTGCGGATGCGTTCGGAGCGGTCACCGGAACCCACCAGCAATTTACGTTCGCTGGCGATGGCGTTGGCCGCCGCAGCGGTCTGCTGGTCGTTGAGCTTGGCCGACAGCCAGGCCATCGCCCGTGCACGGTTCTTGTGCTGGGAACGCTCTTCCTGGCACTCGACCACGATGCCGGTCGGCAAGTGGGTGATACGGATCGCCGAGTCGGTCTTGTTGACGTGCTGACCACCGGCCCCGGAGGAACGGTAGGTGTCGACGCGCAAGTCCGCCGGGTTGATCTCGATCGCTTCCTGCTCGTCCGGCTCCGGCAACACGGCCACGGTGCAGGCCGAGGTGTGGATCCGGCCCTGGGATTCGGTGGCCGGCACACGCTGCACGCGGTGGGCACCGGACTCGAACTTCAACTTGCCGTAGACGTTGTCGCCTTCAACCCGAGCGATGACTTCTTTATAGCCGCCGTGCTCCCCCTCGTTCTCCGAGAGGATTTCCACCCGCCAGCCACGCCGCTCGGCGTAACGCGAATACATGCGGAACAGGTCGCCAGAGAAGATCGCCGCCTCGTCACCACCGGTGCCGGCGCGGATTTCGAGGAACACGTTGCGCCCGTCGTTCGGGTCCTTAGGCAGCAGCATGCGCTGCAAGGTGGCTTCCAGCTCGATGAGTTGCTCTTTGGTTTCACGGACTTCTTCCACGGCCATTTCGCGCATGTCCGGGTCGCCGTCCTTGAGCAGCGCCTGGGCGCCTTCCAGGTCGGCCTGGGCCTTGAGTAGCTGTTTATAGGCTTCGACGACCGGCTCGACTTCGGCGTATTCCTTGGAATAGGCGCGGAATTTGGTCTGGTCGGAAATGACTTCGGCGTCGCCGAGCAGCGCCGTCAGTTCCTCGAAACGGTCCTGGAGGATATCCAGCTTATTGAGCAGTGACGCTTTCATTGCGGTTTTTTATCCGAAAAGCTATCCGGTGAGCCCTCGAGGGCAAAGAGTTCCTGGGCCATGGCCAGCGCATCGAGGCGGCCTTCGGCAGAAAGCTTCTTCAACTGTACGCTCGGGGCGTGCAGGAGTTTATTGGTCAGGCCACGGGCCAACTGGCCCAGCACGTCTTCGGCGTTGCCGCCGTTGGCCAGCAGGCGCAGGGCCTTTTGCAGCTCTTCGTCGCGCAGGCGTTCGCTCTGTTGACGATAGGCCTTGAGCACATCGACCGCCGCCAGTTCACGCAGGCGCACCATGAAATCGTCGGCACCGACCGAAACCATCTCTTCGGCCGCTTGCGCTGCGCCCTGGCGGCTCTTGAGGTTTTCGGCGACCACTTCGTGCAGATCGTCGACGCTATAGAGGTAAACGTCGTCGAGTTCACCGACTTCTGGCTCGATGTCACGGGGAACGGCGATGTCGACCATGAAGATCGGCTTGTGCTTGCGCAGCTTCAGGGCGCTTTCTACCGCGCCCTTGCCGAGGATCGGCAACTGACTGGCGGTGGAGCTGATGACGATGTCGCTGCGCACCAGTTCAGCCGGGATGTCCGAGAGCAGCACCGCGTGGGCGCCGAACTGTTCGGCCAGCAGGCTGGCGCGCTCCAGTGTGCGGTTGGCCACCACAATACGCTTGACCCCCAGCTCATGCAGATGGCGGGCGACCAGGGTGATGGTCTCGCCGGCGCCGATCAGCAGGGCCTGGCTGCGTTGCAGGTCGCTGAAAATCTGTTTGGCCAGGCTGACGGCGGCAAACGCCACGGACACCGGGTTTTCACCAATGGCGGTGTCGGTGCGCACTTGCTTGGCAGCATTGAACGTTGCCTGAAACAACCGGCCCAGCAACGGCCCGATGGTGCCGGCCTCGCGGGCCACGGCGTAGGCCGATTTCATCTGGCCGAGGATCTGCGGTTCGCCCAGCACCAGCGAATCGAGCCCGGAGGCGACCCGCATCATGTGACGAACTGCCGCATCATCTTCGTGCACATAAGCACTCGCGCGCAGCTCATCGAGGCTTAAATGGTGATAGTCGGCCAGCCAGCGCAGCACGATATCGGCCGAAAGCTGATCCTGTTCTATATACAGTTCACTGCGATTGCAGGTGGAAAGGATCGCAGCTTCGCGGCTGTCGGTGAGCCGGCAGAGCTGCTGCAAGGCCTCCACCAGCTGCTCAGGGGTAAAGGCCACGCGCTCGCGGACGTCTACTGAAGCAGTCTTGTGGTTGATACCGAGTGCAAGGAAGGCCATTCAAGGTCGCTGATGGTGACGTGAAGCCGGCAATTGTCCTACTTCGTCAGATTCAGAACAACTACCGCTGACTATTGTCCCAATTGTCCGCCCCTATAATGGCCACAATCGAGACTCGGTTATGTTTGGCCGAAGGCTTGTGTCATGATGATCCGACCGCAGGTTAGTCGTCCTCTTCCTATATGAATAGATCTTCCGCGTTGCTCCTTGCTTTTGTCTTCCTCAGCGGCTGCCAGGCCTTGGCCCCCGTTTCGCACGATGGCACCTCATCGGTCGAAGACACCACGCCAGCCCCTGAAAAGCCCAAGGTTTACAGCTCGTTCAGCGAAGAAACGGTTTTCAGCCTGCTGAGCGCCGAACTCGCAGGCCAGCGCAATCGTTTCGACATTGCCCTGGACAACTACGTGACCCAGGCCATCAACACCCAGGATCCGGGCGTTTCCGAGCGGGCGTTCCGCATTGCCGAGTACCTGGGCGCGGATCAACCGGCGCTGGATACCGCGCTGATCTGGGCGAAAAACGCCCCGGATGACCTCGAAGCGCAACGCGCCGCCGCCGTGCAACTGGCACGCGCCGGGCGCTATGACGACTCGATGGTCTATATGGAGAAAGTCCTGCAGGGCAAGGGCGACACCCATTTCGACTTCCTCGCGCTGTCGGCCGCCGACACCGATCAGGAAACCCGCAACGGTCTGATGAAGAGCTTCGACCGTCTGCTGCAGCGTCACCCGCACAACAATCAGCTGATTTTCGGCAAGGCCCTGCTGATGCAGCAGGACGGCGACACCAAAGGTGCGCTGACCCTGCTCGAAGACAATCCGCCGGACGACGGCGAAATCGCCCCGATCCTGCTGCGCGCCCGCCTGTTGCAAGGGCTGAACCGTGGCGACGAGGCCCTGCCGCTGCTGCAGAAAAACATCAAGAAGTACCCGGACGACAAGCGCCTGCGCCTGACTTACGCGCGGATGCTGGTGGAACAGGACCGGATGGATGACGCCAAGGTCGAGTTCTCGACCCTGGTCCAGCAATACCCGGAAGACGACGAACTGCGTTACTCGCTGGCACTGGTCTGCCTGGAAGCCAAGGCCTGGGATGAGGCCAAGGGTTACCTGGAAGACCTGATCGCCCGCGAAAGCCATGTCGATTCCGCGCACCTGAACCTGGGCCGCATTGCCGAAGAACGCAACGACCCGCAAGGCGCGCTGATCGAGTACGCCCAGGTCGGACCGGGTAACGACTATCTGCCGGCACAGCTGCGTCAGGCCGATATTCTGATGAACAACGGCAAGACCGCCGAAGCCCAGAGCAAGCTGGCCGCCGAACGTGATGCGCAGCCGGATTACGCGATCCAGTTGTACCTGATCGAGGCTGAGACCCTGTCCGCCAACAATCAGGGCGACAAGGCCTGGAAAACCCTGCAACAGGCGTTGCTGCAATACCCGGATGATCTGAATCTGCTCTACACCCGGGCAATGCAGGCGGAAAAACGCAACGACCTGGCACAGATGGAAAAAGACCTGCGCCTGATCATCAAGCGCGATCCGGACAATGCCATGGCCCTCAACGCCCTCGGCTATACCCTGTCCGACCGCACCACCCGCTACGCCGAAGCCAAGGCGCTGATCGAGCAGGCCCACCAGATCAATCCGGAAGACCCGGCGGTACTCGACAGCCTCGGCTGGGTGAATTTCCGCATGGGCAACCTGGATGACGCCGAGAAGTACCTGCGCCAGGCCCTCGAGCGCTTCCCCGATCACGAAGTCGCCGCTCACCTGGGCGAAGTCCTGTGGACCAAGGGCAATCAGCGCGAAGCGAAACAAATCTGGGGCAAGTTCCTCAAGGATCAGCCCGACAGCACCATTCTGCGCAGCACCATCAAGCGCCTGACCGGATCCGAGACTCTTTAACTCATGTTTTTGCGCCACGTTATTGTTTTCAGCTTCATCGCCCTGCTCGCCGGTTGCGCGGGTTTTGGCGCTCGCGAATCGGTCGAGGGCCATGGCAGCCCGGCACAATGGGCCGCTAACAAACAGCAACTGACCGGCCTCGATGGCTGGCAGATCGACGGCAAGATCGGCATCCGCGCCCCGAAAGACTCGGGCAGCGGCACGCTGTTCTGGCTGCAGCGCCAGGATTACTACGACATCCGCCTGTCCGGCCCATTGGGTCGCGGCGCGGCGCGGTTGACCGGTCGCCCGGGCAAGGTTTCGCTGGAAGTCGCCAACCAGGGCCGCTATGACGCACAGTCCCCGGAAGTCCTGCTGGAAGAACAGCTCGGCTGGAAATTGCCGGTATCGAACCTGGCCTGGTGGGTTCGCGGCCTGCCGGCTCCGGCCAGCAAGAGCCGCCTGACCCTCGATGGCGACAGTCGCCTGGCCAATCTGGAGCAGGACGGCTGGCAGGTCGAATACCTGGGTTATGCCGAACAGAATGGTTACTGGTTGCCCGAGCGGATCAAACTGCACGGCACCGATCTGGACGTGACGCTGGTCATCAAGACCTGGCAACCGCGTAAATTGGGGCAGTAAGCATGACCGCTCCACGCCTGACGCTGCCTTCTCCGGCCAAACTCAATCTGATGCTGCACATTCTCGGTCGCCGTGAAGACGGCTATCACGAACTGCAGACGATTTTTCAGTTCCTCGACTACGGCGACGAAATCACCTTCGCCGTGCGCGACGATGGCGTGATTCGCCTGCACACCGAATTCGACGGCGTGCCCCACGACAGCAACCTGATCGTGCGGGCGGCGAAAAGACTTCAGGAACAATCCGGTTGCGCCCTCGGCATCGATATCTGGATCGACAAGATCCTGCCGATGGGCGGTGGCATCGGTGGCGGCAGCTCGAATGCGGCGACCACGCTGCTCGGCCTCAATCATCTGTGGCAGTTGGGCTGGGATGAAGATCGGCTGGCAACACTGGGCCTGAGCCTGGGTGCCGACGTCCCGGTTTTCGTGCGCGGGCACGCGGCTTTCGCCGAAGGTGTCGGCGAGAAACTGACCCCTGTCGAGCCCGTCGAACCGTGGTATGTCGTGCTCGTTCCGCAAGTCTCTGTTAGTACGGCAGAAATTTTTTCAGATCCGTTGTTGACACGTAACACGCCGCCCATTAAAGTGCGCCCCGTTCCCGAGGGAAACAGTCGAAATGACTGCTTGCCGGTGGTAGCAAGGCGTTATCCAGAAGTACGTAACGCATTGAATTTGTTAGGTAATTTTACCGAAGCAAAACTCACCGGAACTGGAAGTTGTGTGTTTGGGGGCTTCCCAAGCAAAGCTGAAGCTGATAAAGTCTCGGCCCTTCTGACAGAGACCCTTACAGGGTTTGTAGCGAAAGGAAGCAACGTTTCGATGTTGCATCGCAAGCTGCAAAGTCTGCTCTAAAGGAACCAAGTGCCCGGCACTTGCAAGCAACAGATACAGGGGCGTCGCCAAGCGGTAAGGCAGCAGGTTTTGATCCTGCCATGCGTTGGTTCGAATCCAGCCGCCCCTGCCATTTTCCTATACTCATCCAGGTATACCCTCAGCCTTCAGGTACTGCGCGTGTCCAAGATGATGGTCTTTACGGGGAACGCTAACCCCGATCTGGCTCGGCGTGTTGTACGTCAGCTGCATATCCCTCTCGGTGACATCTCTGTCGGTAAATTCTCCGACGGCGAAATTACAGCCGAGATCAATGAAAACGTTCGCGGTAAAGACGTTTTCATTATTCAGCCGACTTGCGCTCCGACCAACGATAACCTGATGGAACTGGTAGTGATGGCTGACGCCTTCCGCCGCTCCTCGGCTACTCGTATCACTGCTGTTATTCCTTATTTTGGTTATGCCCGTCAGGATCGCCGTCCGCGTTCCGCACGTGTGGCTATCAGCGCGAAAGTCGTCGCTGACATGCTTACCGTAGTCGGCATCGACCGTGTTCTCACGGTTGATCTGCATGCTGACCAGATTCAGGGTTTCTTCGATATTCCGGTAGATAACATCTACGGCTCCCCGGTTCTGGTGGATGACATCGAAGATCAGCGCTTCGAGAACCTGATGATCGTGTCCCCGGACATTGGTGGCGTCGTGCGTGCACGTGCCGTTGCCAAGTCCCTGGGCGTGGATCTCGGGATCATCGACAAACGCCGTGAGAAAGCCAATCACTCTGAAGTGATGCATATCATCGGTGATGTCGAAGGGCGCACCTGCATTCTGGTCGATGACATGGTCGATACCGCCGGCACTCTGTGCCACGCGGCCAAGGCCCTGAAAGAGCATGGCGCAGCCAAGGTCTTTGCCTACTGCACACACCCTGTGCTGTCGGGTCGGGCCATCGAGAATATCGAAAATTCCGTGCTGGACGAGCTGGTGGTCACTAACACCATCCCGCTGTCCGCTGCAGCACAAGCCTGTGCACGTATCCGTCAACTGGATATCGCACCGGTTGTTGCCGAAGCGGTTCGCCGCATCAGCAATGAAGAATCGATCAGCGCGATGTTCCGTTAAGGGCCCTGCCCTTCTCGAAATGTCTCGTTGACGAAAAGCGCCCCGCCCCGGCATTCCTGCCGGGGCGGGGCTTTTTTGCCCATACCGTGTTCGGCGCTGGTCGCAAACGCCACTCGGTCATGGCTATTTTGGAGATACAAAATGAACGATTTTACTCTGAATGCTGAAGCGCGTTCCGACCTGGGGAAAGGTGCGAGCCGCCGCCTGCGTCGTCTCGCCGCCCTGGTTCCAGCTGTTGTTTACGGTGGCGACAAAGCCCCTGAATCCATCAGCATGCTGGCCAAAGAAGTTGCCAAACTGCTCGAAAACGAAGCGGCTTACAGCCACATCATCGAGCTGAACGTTGGCGGCACCAAGCAAAACGTGATCATCAAAGCTCTGCAACGTCACCCGGCCAAAGGCCACGTGATGCACGCTGACTTCGTACGCGTTGTAGCTGGCCAGAAACTGACCGCTATCGTTCCTGTGCACTTCATCAACGAAGCTGCTCCAGTGAAGAAAGGCGGCGAAATCTCGCACGTTGTTGCTGAGATCGAAGTTTCCTGCCTGCCGAAAGATCTGCCTGAGTTCATCGAAGTCGACCTGGCTGACGCTGAAATCGGTTCGATCATTCACCTGTCGAACATCAAAGCCCCTAAAGGCGTTGAGTTCGTTGCTCTGGCTCACGGTAACGACCTGGCTGTTGCCAACGTCCACGCTCCACGTGTTGCTCCAGAAGCTACCGAAGGCGCAGCAGAGTAATTCACTCTGTGAAGCCGGAGTGAGCAGGTAACATCGCGGACTGGAACGTAGCGAGAAAGCGGGCGAGAACGCGGAGTTTACATCCATGGTAAATGAGCATTTTTCGTCCACTTTCGCCGCCTTCCCTGATCGCGGCGATGTTATCCACCACTCCAAGGAAGGGCCCCTATCGTGACTGCCATCAAACTGATCGTTGGCCTGGGAAATCCAGGCGCTGAATACGAACAGACCCGGCATAACGCAGGGGCCCTTTTTGTTGAGCGCATCGCCCACGCACAGAATGTGAATCTCGTGGCCGATCGCAAGTATTTCGGCCTGACCGGGCGGTTTTCGCATCAGGGTCAGGATGTTCGTCTGCTGATTCCCACCACCTACATGAACCGCAGCGGCCAGGCCGTGGCGGCACTCGCCGGTTTCTTCCGCATCAAGCCTGAAGAAATCCTGGTGGCGCACGACGAACTCGATCTGCCTCCGGGCGTCGCCAAGCTCAAGGTTGGCGGCGGTCATGGCGGTCACAACGGATTGCGCGACATCATTGCGCAATTGGGCAATCAGAATACGTTCCACCGCCTGCGGCTTGGCATCGGCCACCCGGGCGTCGCCAGTATGGTTTCAAATTTCGTCCTGGGTCGTGCGCCACGCGCCGAACAGGAAAAACTCGATGCCAGCATCGACTTTGCCCTCGGCGTGCTGCCGGATATCCTCGCCGGTGAATGGAACCGCGCGATGAAAAACCTGCACAGCCAGAAGGCCTGACTCTTATCCGAGGGGAAACACCATGGGATTCAATTGCGGCATCGTCGGCCTGCCTAACGTCGGCAAGTCCACCCTGTTCAACGCCCTGACCAAATCCGGGATCGCGGCCGAGAACTTCCCCTTCTGCACCATCGAGCCGAACAGCGGCATCGTGCCGATGCCGGATCCGCGTCTGGACGCCCTGGCGGCCATCGTCAATCCGAAGCGCATCCTGCCGACCACCATGGAATTCGTCGACATCGCAGGCCTGGTAGCCGGCGCCTCGAAAGGTGAAGGCCTGGGTAACAAGTTCCTGGCCAACATCCGTGAAACCGACGCGATCGCTCACGTCGTGCGCTGCTTCGAAGACGAAAACGTGATCCACGTTTCCAACAGCGTCGACCCGAAACGCGACATCGAAATCATCGACCTGGAACTGATCTTCGCCGACCTCGACAGCTGCGAGAAGCAACTGCAGAAAGTCGCGCGCAATGCCAAGGGCGGTGACAAGGACGCAGTCGTTCAGAAAGCCCTGCTGGAGCAACTGATCGCTCACTTCACAGAAGCCAAGCCTGCGCGCAGCCTGATGAAGAACATGAGCGCCGATGAGAAAGCGGTGATCAAAGGCTTCCACCTGCTGACCACCAAGCCGGTCATGTACATCGCCAACGTCGCTGAAGACGGTTTCGAGAACAACCCGCACCTGGACGTGGTCAAGGCCATCGCCGAAGAAGAAGGCGCCATGGTCGTTCCGGTCTGCAACAAGATCGAAGCGGAAATCGCCGAGCTGGACGACGGCGAAGAGAAAGACATGTTCCTCGAGGCCCTGGGCCTGGAAGAGCCTGGCCTGAACCGCGTGATCCGCGCCGGCTACGAAATGCTGCACCTGCAGACCTACTTCACCGCCGGTGTCGAAGAAGTCCGCGCCTGGACCGTTCGCGTCGGTGCCACCGCACCACAAGCTGCTGGCGTGATCCACACCGACTTCGAGAAAGGCTTCATCCGCGCCGAAGTGATCGCCTACAACGACTTCATCCAGTACAAGGGCGAAGCGGGCACCAAGGAAGCCGGTAAATGGCGCCTGGAAGGCAAGGATTACATCGTCAAAGACGGCGACGTGATGCACTTCCGCTTTAACGTATAGTGTGCAGGTATTGACAACCACCCAATGTGATCCAAGCTATGGACATAACGGTGGTTGTCTGAGCCTCGTAACGCCTTAGGGGTGCATTCCCTAGTGCTTTCGGCGGCTGGGGGGGTGTGAATGGCGTACCTTGAGTACGTGGATTTTCAACCTTGGCGCGAAATCCACTTAGCTGGATTTTCTAACTGGGAATACGACCAGCTAGGGTTTCGTATTCCTGAATTACCGCAAATTTTCTGGGAAAGCGGCGAAAGCTGGGCTGAGGCTAACCTTTGGGCCTTAGAGAAGCTTGTTAACCAACGCCGTGACATCGAGACCGCCAAGGGCTTGATGAAACACCTGCACCGCTACGCATGCTTTCTTGAAGACGCCAAACTCGACTGGCGCCATTTCCCGATACGAAAATCCGAACGGGCTATTGTACGTTTTCGCGGTGATTTGATACGCCAGATCAAGATGGGTAGCTTAGCGGCAAGCACCGGCCAAGCGCGGATAAACGCGATCGTCCAATTCTATCGATTTACTGCTGCTCAAGAACTCATCAATCCCACTACACCAATGTGGCGCGAACACCCGATCATAGTGCCCTACTACGATTCGCTTGGATTCAAACGCGGACTTCAGCGCACTTCTACTGACCTAGCAATTCCCAATCGCCCCGCCCCCGGCATTCGACTCGAAGATGGTTTAATACCGCTCAGCGACTCGCACATGACCGAGCTGCTGCAATTTACCGCAAGGCATGAGACCAGAGAACTGCATCTCATGCTGACAATTGGCTTTTTCATAGGGGCTAGACTTCAAACAATCGCTACTCTTCGAATCGAAAATCTGGAAACAGCGAGACCTGATAATTATCTCGATAATTTCTATTTGATAAGAGTCGGTCCTGGTACCGGTGTATCTACAAAGCTTGATGTCCAAGGTGATCTGTTAATACCGACCTCATTATATTATGAAATGAAAGATTATGCTTATTCAGTTGATCGCATAAAGCGCGAGGCGAAAGCAGAAAACATTAATAAATCAGTTCTTTTTTTGACTACAAGAGGAAAACCCTACCGTAATAGCACCATAGGCACATTGATGACAGGACTACGGAGAAAGTCTGCATCGTCTGGCTTAAAATTCATGATTTCCTTCAAGTTCCACCAGACACGAGCGACTTACGGAACCTGGCTTATGAAATTAGCTCTTTCCGTGACATCACCCGGTGCAGCAATAGAATTTGTAAAGAGCGCCATGCTCCATAAACATGAAGCGACGACATTTCGTTATATAAAGTTTATTGAAACCTCTAAAGGGAAGCAGCATGCAGCAAAAGAATTCAACGAAGTATTTACCGGCTTAAAAAACAGAAACTGGGACAATTACAATGCCTAAGTCCAGGCCACTCCCTAATCTAGCATTTCCCAGCCTAGAGTTCGGCTTTAAACAGACACCGTGGGATCTTTCCTGCTTACTTTACTTAGGCGCTGCTAAAGCCAAACCAAAAACAGCCATACAAATGATCTCTCTAGGGCAATTTGGGCGCGCCAAATTTGATAGATTAGAACTCGTATCTAAAATACATGAAGCCATAAACGATAAAATCGTATCAGGCGGTAGCAATTTCACAACCCATAACACAATTAACAGCTTCAGAAGATTTTTTTCATGGGCGGAGGACAATAAGCTACCTTTAAATCTACAAACAATACAAAGCACATATCTAAGTTGGACTGATTTTTTAATGCATCAAAATCAGATATTAAAAAAACTCTCGGAAAGAACAGTTTACGTTATGGCCTCTAGGGTATCGCGCACCCTTGATGATGTTTTGGACAGGAATTCATCTCTGATATCGCTCACACGCCTGCGATCACCCAACTGCAGAAAGGGAGTTCAAGGAGTAAAAGCAGAAAAGCAAAACCTAGAAGACATGATTAAATTCGGGCACTTCTTACAAGATATCTGCGATGCACTCTCCATTGAAACGGTTCTGAGGGGTTCTATTCCTATCCACATACCACTACGTCATGGCGGTGAAATGATCGAATGGTCGGGATGGAACACAAAAAATCGTAATTTAAAAGAATTTCTGTTTAATAGCTCGATATACACCCACGACAAATACATCCATGTGGAACTCGAAAAATCTATTAAAGCATTCAAAACCTGGGAAGCTGAAGGTACTCTGCGAACCCGCTACCCTTTGGCGCGCCGAAGAGTTGAAGCAGAGCTTCTAATGTTCATCAGCCAAACCAGCATGAACTTCACCCAGGCACACGAACTAAAACTTCAAAAATTCTCTTACTCCAGTTACCTCGACGGCTATCAAGTATATGATAGAAAACCACGAAGAGGAGGACGTGTACTGTTTGAAATTTTCAAGGATTACAAACCACATTTTGAACGCTATTTAGATTGGCGGAGCGAATTATTCCCTGATACTGATTTAATTTTCCCGTTAAGCAAACGACAAAATTACAACTCTGTATTACGTCCAACATTGGTTCTAGCATTAACATGTAAAAATCTTGGAATAAAATTCTTTTCTCCACAAAATATAAGAAATACGCGAGTCAACTGGATCTTGCGCAGAAGTGGCGACGTCGATTTGACGGCCGAGATGGCCCAACACCAGATAGAGACATTGATAAAAATTTACGAGCGCCCTAGTCAACAACGCGCAATTGGTGAAATCATGCGTTTTTGGTCTGAGCACGATCCTAGTGAGCAAAGCAAAAATCCGGTCGCACCCGGTAAATGTAATGGTAATCCCGTCAGAGTAAACGCTATGCCAACTGATGCTCCGAAGCCAGACTGTCTTAGAGCCTCTGGCTGCATGCTGTGCGAACATCATCGTGATATTGATAGCTTAGATTATCTTTGGGCGCTTGCTTGTTTCCGTCATCTTAAGATCATAGAGTTATCGAAGTGGATGGCTTCGCAACATTCTTCCAAATCGAATCATATCGATTATATTATTAATCGAATTTCCGAAAAACTCCGATGGTTTGGCGAATCGAACTATACACGCCGAGCGTGGCTTGAAGAGTCTATCAATAGGGTTGACGAAGGACACTACCATCCCGAATGGGCACGAAGAATCTCAATGCTGGAAGGTGCTTCATGACTCAATCACTGGAAATTTTTGGGTTGCGACGAACGAACGACTGGTTGACACCAGAGCATCGCTCCTTCCGCCCGCCTAGTTGGCCGCCACCGCGTGACTGGATTGTCAGTGAAGACCAAAGGTCAAATGTATTGTCTCGATGGGGAGATTTTGTTTGGGATATTACGCCATGGGCGGGCGTAGCAATGATTTTAAATTTTGGTGATGGGCCTAATCCAGGACGCTCAGAACGAATCGATTCAGCCAACGCAGACCTACTCCGACTCATCACAACTTGGCGCATGTGGGGAATTAAATCATGCAGAAGCGCAAATGGGATGAAATCAGTTTTTCACATATTTCGTCGAATCATAGCATTCTGCAGCCAGAGGAAAATTTCCGCATCGAAACTAGCGAATTTCCCAAAAGTCCTCGAAGAAATTTCAAAACAAATCCCACCAAGTGAATACTCACCAACTATTTTAGAGTTACACAGACTGTGGGATGCCCGCAATCATCTGGGCTTCGTACTTATTGATATAGCAGGTATTAATCGCCTTGCCGCCGCTACTCCATTGCACGAAGCAGAACAAACAGCATACATCCCTCCTCGAATCTGGTCCTACCAAGTAACTCGCCTTAGACTTTGTCTCGATGAATATCTAAAACATCAGGAATCTATAGAGGAATGTTTTGATTTCTGTACCACTGCTTATACACACAATTCCGGATCATTGAAATCAGCACTGACAAAAAAAATCAGACACCTCCTACCGTTTGGCCAGCATAAATACAAGCACAAGGGAAAACGAACAGGGGCGCGATATTACGGAAAGTTTCAGATCACAACAGATAGGTACCACATCACGGACCTAATCAAGCGATGGGTTGACACACCTACAAAAGGTATTGAAATTAGAAACTTTTCTAACTATCTATCTTTAATTCAGTACGCAGGCATCGCTTATATAGCGAATTTTACATTACAAAGGATAACTGAGGTTGCCTCGCTCCGATCAGACTGCTTAATTTGGGAAAAAGATGAAAAATTAGGCTTAATTCCGATAATTGTGGGAGAAACAACAAAAACTGTATTGGATAGCGATGCTAGATGGCCAACCAGTCCCAGCGTTGAAGCAGCAGTAAAAGCGATGCATTCAGTTGCTCGAATGCGCATGATCTGTTCGGTGGAGGATCCAAAAATACGAGCTACCGACAAAGACAAAAACAATCCTTATCTTTATGGCTGCGCATCAGAACCATGGAGTAGTAGGAACAATAGAACGAACACCTTTGGTGGCCGCGTAAATATTAACGCGTACAAAACCGCAGTACTACAATTCAATCTCTTGTTCGACGATGAAGAACTCAGAATAACCGAAGAAGATTTGCGTATTGCAAGAATGCTCACCCCGAATCTGAGAACTGACTTTAAGGTTGGAGCAGTATGGCCTTTGTCATGGCACCAACTAAGACGCACTGGTGCTGTTAACATGTTTGCTAGCGGCCTCATCTCAGACTCCAGTATGCAGTTTTTGATGAAACACACATCGAAAATGATGCCCCTTTACTATGGCCGTGGCTACACTAAACTCCTGCTTAACGAGGAGGTAGAAAAAGCTATTATCAGGGCAATGTATGAAACCATGACCCTTAAGCTTTCCAACGCAGTTGATGAACGCTATGTATCACCACTCGGAAAAGAACGTAAAGACACTGTTTTGGTCAATCTGGTGAATGATAAGGATGCGAAGCAATTGGCTTCAGCAGCACGGCGCGGTCTCATCCATTTTCGAGAAATACGTGTAGGCGTTTGCACTCATCGTGGCTCGTGCCCGTATGGAGGGATTGAATCTATCTCTCGATGCACTGGCGGTGATGGAGATGGCCCATGTGCTGATGCCCTATACGATCGTGAAAAGGCGTCAGATTTTATGATTGAACTAGCGATAATTGACCTTGAACTAGCAAAAAACCCTGTTGATAGCCCTCGCTACAAAGCGCTGCTGGCTGAGCGCCAAGGTATGGAGAATTTCTTAAATGATGTCAGAGAGTGAAAACCTTAGCGCTGAACAACGGTTTCGTCAGGCGTTTGAACGACTGAAAGCCCACAACCCTAAGATCCTGAAGCCAGGGACGCCTGTATCTCAGAATAACGTAGCCAAAGAAGCTGCCTGTGATCCCAGCGCCTTGAGAAAATCACGGTTCCCCTCCTTAGTTCGCGAAATTCAAGCCTACGTGAATATCAACCAGCAAGAGATACCCTCCAAAAGGAAAGAACAACTTCGAAAGCGTACCCTCCGGTCCGATCTCAAAAAACGACTGGAAGTAGTGAAAGCTCAACGTGATTTCGCTCAATCCCAGCTAATCAGCGCCCAACAAAGAGTGATGGAGCTTGCATCAGAGCTAGTTGAAGTTAGAGAGTATCTCGCTACCTTACAGCCGGTTTCGGTACTAAAGGTTTAAAAAATCTGCTGAAGGTAAAAAGTCTGTTCTATCTGTCATGCATATGTTTACAAATTCTCAGAGATTCAGCACAGCGTGATGGACTTCTTAAGAAGGTTCATCCAAGTAACAAGGATCCGTTTGGATATTTTCAATATCTATAGATCATGTTGCATGGCCTATTCTCCTCGCTGCTGCATAGAGCGTTTTTTTTCCTGTGCTTCCCTCACTAATCATTTCTTCATCGCCGTAAACATAAGTGATTCCACCCTCAACTCCGTATACGAAAGTATATCCATTTGAAGACGAATAGCGTTCGACATATTCGAGCTGCTCCATTACCCATCGGCCTTGCTGGTTGATGTGATGGGGGGTGACCAACAAGATGTTTGTGATGTGAGCGCCGGCTTCCTTGTCGTTAAGTAAAGCGACCAGAACGCTCTCGTTACTGATCATCGTCATGGTGCAGATATCGAAATCATCTTGAGGAGACGTCGTAGCCACATAGAACCAAGGTCGGTGAATCGTATGCTCCACATAACTCCAAGCGGATGGATCGGGTCCAAATAGCCCAAATTGGTCAATTTTCGCTTCCTGAAACGTCAAAAACATAAAATACACCCAAATTATACTGCGCACAGTATAGAACAATTTCGCTGCGACCGGCTTTATCGTTCCTTTTGCGAGTAGCGTGCATGCGATCGGAACTAAAACGGGCGATGGGCGCCTCGATGAAATTGTATCGTCTGAAAAAAAATATCCCACAGGAAAATCTTGGGCCCAGTCAGCCGTACATCAGCACTCTCGAAGCAGGTAGGGGCAATGCGTCGATTGATAAAATCGAACAAATGGCGGGAGTCCTCGGCGTGCACCCTGTCAGTATCATCTTGGCTGGGTATTTATCGTCCGGCGACGACGTCACAACTGATCAATTGCTTGAGAGAATTCGTAATGAACTCCTTCAAATTGGTTTGTGACGCTCCATCGAACGTCCGAAGCCGCTAATCCAGTTTATATCTACCGCCGGAGCTGAAACGAATATCAGTTTCAACGCATAGCCAGTAGTAATAAGCTTCGCCGAGGTCTGAGCCCCAACAGAAAACCGCTGATCATGAATTTCTGCAACTGGCCGCGTTGGCCAACTTAAATTTTCTGTGCTGGAGATGAAACCAGACGATCCACCCTCGCCATCCAAAAGCTGGTGTCCCTTCATGGATGCACCTCTTCATTAAGGGCCAGGCAGCTACTGCACGATGGGTATTGAGTGTCAAAAGAAAATGACGAGCTTTCTGCAAAGCTATTCTGGTTAAGCGGCGACTGAGCCGTTTTATGATCCGAAAAAAAACGGCGCGCAACACCAAAAATGCTTTCTATATCAGGCTTAGTAGCACTTAATACAAATAAATATTCGCCTTACGGCCCATTGAAATACCGATACTGGACAATATGCTAAATACTTCAAATGCGTTGCACCTACTTTCGCCATTAGAAGGTTGCCTAGGCCGAAATATACGTAAGGAATAAGGCGCATTGCAGTGTCGGTTTACGTAAGACACACGCTCAGATACAAACTTGCGCTTTCTTTTTTAATCCGCCCTGACGCCTATGTCGCACAAAGTTCCAGGGGTGACAGCCCCGCCGTAATCATTGGCACGCTCGAGTTGATCTCCACCGAGCCAAGAAGGGTGAAACGGCTAAGTGCTCACACAACCTGCAACTCGTTCAATGATCAGTACTGAGCCATCACACTGTTCGGCGTCAGTTCTGTAGGATCGCTGGAGATCCCACAGGAAAACTCCGTTAATTTTATTCATGAGGACGAGATCGGAAGGACTCCTTTCCTTCCAACGTCATCGTTAAGTTTTTAAACTATGCATTACTTTTTCTAACACTACATATTATCACTCGCATACCCTTCAGCAGTCAGCCTCTCCTTCAGTCGTTGTATGTATGACTCTAAATGCATTACCCTGTTGCGATCGGGCCAGTCCGCATATCCATAAATCTGTAGGCTTTGACTATCATCACGCTCAAGAAATAAATTAACGTCCTTATATGGGCTGTTACGATAGTTTGAATAAACATTGGGGAATTTTTGCTTCAATAACGCACGAGCTGCATCCTGAGATACTTCGCTTTCAGGGATTGGGTTTCCAACAAGAGAAAGCGCCAAATATTTTACTGCCACGCCAATGGATGGACAATAAACACCTATAGCGGTCGCCAAGTCTTGTGCCGCAAGGTACACAATCTGTGACTTGTCATCCATACGCCTGTCCAGAGCGTCCCCTAAATACCCTTTTAACTTAGTCACAGTAGAAGGCAATGCGTCTGGCGAAACATTATCCAAAGCGTTCATGCACGCACCTTTGATTGGGCTTATAGTGAGAAAAGGATTTGTTGATCGCCATAAACACACACAATGGCTAATTACTTATAGCACACGATTAAATTTCTGCTAATCCATCCGCACAAATCCAATCTGAGTTATGAATATCAGAATGGCAAGTATCACTTATTATGCTACATGCTCAGGATGTCGATAAGTCCGATCCAGGTGTCTGCTCAGATCCGTTGCAAATAGGTGGTCCAATCAGCTAATTACCCGCGCAGGGAGATGCAGATGCACAGGGATTTAGTGCGATGGTCGTACACTCATCATTCTTGATATATCCGCCATGACAGATTCTTTGATTTTTCAGAAGGTGTTGACATAGGGCGGCATGTCAGACTTCAGGTGTCCACATTCCATAAAACGTGGACACTAAAGAAAGGAAGGTATGGGCGATGTCAATGAGTTGTTCATTGACTGTCTTAGCGTGTGGCCTCTGTGCTGTTCGCAGTTGCTTTCGGCTGCCAGCAGATTGTTGCAAGCAAGCGATGATGATCATCCCACCGCACAGCCAGCCTTGTGCCGATATGCTTTCGCTCAGCCAAAACATGGAAAACAATGCGCCGAATCCCGACTCGCTACCCCTCAAAAGGGCTACGCGGGTGGGACTGCTCCATTTGATAGCGTAGTTCTGGGTGAAGAACGCAAACAAAGTGCAAGCAAGGACGAGGTAAATCACGCAATCCAGCAGACAATTTCCTCATGACACGCTTCCACGATGCTCACGGCTCGCATGAACAACGCAGCGCGCTCGCTGGGCAACGAAGGGGCTTTAGAGGTGGTGTTCGACGCGGGGGAATTTGCTAGTTCGATGTGGTTGGTGCTGCACGTGGTTCGCTATTTGCTCAGTGTGTTTACGCCGACGCCGAATTGACCCAGTTGCCGAGACAAGACTGCCCCATCTCCAAACCTGCACAAATCCAGCACAGACAATAATTCGCGAGGCGTCATACTGGGTCAGTGAAATCTCGGCAACTGGGTCACTTCGGAGTCGGCGCCAACATTGTTCTGGTGTAACTTCAGCCAGCGCAGGAATATACTGTGCGACTTTTCCCTCGCCAATAAGTGGCCTGACCTGGTCAAGAATCTTATTTAGTAGCATTTGCATGAACTGACGTATTCACCCTGCATGCTTGAAATTGATAGGGATAGTCCATATCCAGACCTAAAGCCGATGAACACGGAGCGTATACGTGTTCCACCTTTTCTCCGGCTTTATGACGCCCCGATCATTTGTAAATCAATCGCCAGGCCGGGGCATCAATCACAGGCACAATCGCCAACCTGATCATCTGCTAGCGAAAACTTCATCTTTCATTTGGTGGCCTTTTCTAAAGTGGGCTATCCATGATCAGCCGTGCGAGGCAGTCCGATAGATCGTTAATGTCACCTACCCGGGCAGCGTTCATGGCTCCGAGCACCTGCCTCTGCTGAGGTTCGGTTGCTACAAATCGGGTTGCTGTCATAAATTTTTCCTCGAGTTCCTTCCAGGACATCAAGGGCTCACCTTTAGGAGGCGTCGGCTCGGAGACAAAGCGTACGTCCCCGCAAATGACTATGACGCGAGCCAAGATATCAGTCGGATAAATGGCGTCGAGTTCCGAGTTGAGCGACAGCTTGACCTTATTTGCGAGCTCGTTTATCCCTTCAAGCCTAAGAGCCTCGGCGGTTACTGGCACTAGCGTCTTCGATCCATGTAAGGCGGCGAGTGCAAGGCAATAGGGGATACTGTATTGGACGTCGATGAGATTTTGGGGGTCCGATCTGTTTGAGATGCGCAGACCTGCTGCATGGATTTCGACTTCAATCTGGTCGATTGCATTAACATCAATACTGTATTGATCGATTAGGCGCAGCAGTGCTTCTAGAGGGGCATGCACGTGACGGCAGCAAGCATATGGTTTGAAATATGTATTACATATGTGTTGTACCGAACCCAGCGAAAGCTCATCGGGGAACTGGTAATGGCGGGCACTATCGAGGATGTTTCGTGGCCCGGTATGCCCGGCTTCTGCCAAGTAAAGTGCAGTAAGACCCGTCACGACTGACCATGGGATGCCTTCCTTGACAGCAGCACCCTCCGGCGCAGGTATGCGGGGGGCTGGGCCACCGGCAAATGCCTGATTCGGTGCGCTCTCTCCCGCTATGGCCAAGGCATGCTCGACTATGTGACGTGGCGTTCGGCGTAGAGCCGCTGCAGTGGCGACGACGCCATAGGGTGTCCACGTTCCCGAGCTCCCATATGTTGTGCGCGCCGTACCTACTGCAACGCCGACTTCATATCCGATGACAATAGCGGTAATGATGTCTTCGAGCGACGCGCCGGTCTCTTGGGCTACGGCGAAAGCTGTTGGGATAACTGCCGCTCCCGGATGGCCGCGCGCGAAACGGTTGCCATCATCAAGGTCCAGTGCTGCGGCAGCCGAGCTATTGGCCCAGGCGGCCCCAATCACAGAACTCGTCACCCCCGTGAACCAAATGGCGACGTTGCCTGTGCCGAAGATAGCGGGAGCCGTCTTGCGGATTGCAACTGGCCCAATGTCATTTATGCCAGCTACTGCTGCGCCCAGTAGGTCGAAGATACATTTCAGAGCAGCTTGCCGTGCTGGTTCGGCGGAACGTTTTCCTTGGGCCGCGGCTATATAAGAGGCTACCTGACCAACGATGTCGTGCTGGGAGGATATATTAGACTGGTCGTTTTTCATGAAAATCCCACTCTTTGCTTTGTTAGCCATTATTGATGGTTAGCCTATGGAGACTGCGTTATTCAACCGCTGAGCCCAAGTTCAGACTTCTTTCGACAATTGAAGATTTACACGCAGTTCCGGTCCGTAGTTTTTGCTGGACAACCGGCTTTGTCCTAGGTACGTGAGGCGTCTCAAAAACCTCTAAATGAAGAGTCATACGGCGAATTTCATCACCATTTTTTGCAGATGAATGCCCAAGCGGGCGAGCTCGACACTTGAGGATGCGGTTTCATCACTGGCGAAAGCGTTCTGTTCGGAAATATTCCGAACACTCAGAATGCTTCGATTTATTCCTTCTGCTACTGCACTTTGCTCTTCTGCAGCCGCCGCAATCTGGACATTCATCGACTCGATGGTCGAGATAGATTGGCTGATACTCTTGATGGAAGTCCCTGCATCACGGGTCAGCTCAACGCTGCTGTCACTCAACGCTCGGCTGTTATCCAGGGTCGTTGCAACCTGTTCCGTCCGGCTGTGTAGTCCGCTGATCAGTAGCGCGATTTCCTCTGTCGATATCTGGGTGCGTTGGGCGAGGCTTCTCACCTCGTCCGCCACCACAGCGAATCCTCGCCCGGCTTCGCCCGCTCGCGCAGCCTCGATGGCAGCATTGAGAGCTAGCAAGTTGGTTTGCTCTGCGACAGCCTTGATCACGTCCAGTACCCCACCGATTTTGGTACTCTGGGTTTTGAGATCATCCATGGCGATTTTGGAGTGCCCTACCTCGGTCGCCAGCATTTCGATTCGCAGGATTGCTTTTGAAACAACGCCCCCCCCCTCCCGAGCCTCCAGTGAAGCACTGACCGCCGCTCGTGAAGCTTGCTCGGCGTTTCTTGCGACCTCCTGCACGGTTGCTGCCATTTCGTGCATGGCGGTAGCGACCTGGTCTGCCTCGCTCTTTTGACTATTCACTCCACTATTGGTCTTCTCAGTAACCGTCTGAAGTTGTTCAGCAGCGGTCGATATCTGAATCACACCATCGCGCAGACCGCCAATCAGCACACGCAAGTTAGCCGTCATCTTATGCATGCTGGTCTGTAAGCGACCCAGTTCATCCTGACGTGTCGTTGTCTGTGTGTCTGTCAGGTCACCATTCGCTACCTGCTCCGCAAGCCTTAATGCGTCAAGCAGAGGCGCAACGATCAGACGGGTAATGATCCATGCAATCAAGGCGCTCATCACGAGAACAACGACCAACCATAGGGCAAGGTATTTTTCCGCTTGCTGGACGTCACTGATGAGCAAGGCTTTTTGGTTTTCAGTCAGTTGTGCAGTGGACGAGAGCAGGCTAGCAATATTCTTTTCGATACCCGCTTGGGCATCTTCAACAGCCATCTGCGCAGTGCCAAACCGGGAAATTGCATCCTGATACGCACTTAACGAGGACTGGAGATTTTTCACTGTGCTCGCTTGTGCGCTGAACCCTTCCAGATTGTTGGCATACTCGATAGTCGTGGCGACGGAAGCACCCGCCATTTTTTTTGCATCGGCGTTCAGAGAGTAGGTATAACCGCGCACATCGAAACGCATTTTTTGAAACAGGCTGAGCGCCTGGGCCGTTGCAGCACGCTGAGCAATATTCCCTTCCGATGAATTCGCGAAATCATCCAGGTCACTCAACGCATTGTTCGCTATCTCAGCCTGGCGCCCCGCCGCTGCACGGGTGGCGACCATTGCAGCGGTGGCACGAATGATGTCGTTGTAAAAATCCCGCGATTGTTTCAGGGCCGACGAAGCAGCCTCCAGATGTGGAACATCGGATTCAGAAATAAGCACCGAACGTACATAGACCAAGTGCTTTTCTAGATTCTCCAGGTTGACCAGCCAACTGGCGGCATGATCAGCATCGTAGTTGATCGCATAGGATAAGCGTCCAATCAACATGTCCCGAGTCAAGGTGCCGAGCTTTCCAATGTCGGCAATTTTTTCGCTTCTCTGGCTTAACGTTTGGATGCCACTCCAGCCGGTAAATGCGACCAGAACGGTAAAGACGATGACCAAGGTAAAACCGAGTAGGAGTTTCGACCTCACCGCGATATTCAGAAGCGCATTAGTCAACATAGCGCTTCCTTATAGGGCGAACCCACGTTAACCCGCCGGAGTAAACCCTGAACTGTTTCTGTTGAAAGCCCCAGAGCCTCTATCAGGTCATTGGTCATGAGTAGCTGTTCGCCGACGATCAGCCCGGCTGTCGCAACCAGGGTCTCTGTGGCCGGCATTGCAACCTTCGCAATGCGCCCAAGCGCCAGCGTAAATACAAGGCCGTAAGGAACGTCTTCCCAGATGTAACGCGTCTCGACATTTGTTGGGCCGGCCGGGCCGCCCCGCTTTCTGTGAAGCTCCTTGGCTACGTCGGCTAATTCGACCGATTCAATGTTGAAAGACTGTCGAAGCTTCTGACTAAAGCTGGGCAGACCCCAACCAAAAGCACTGGCGAGCGAACGGCGCTCGGCATCCAGCGCGTTGATAACATCAGCTGTTCTTGAAGTCATGTAATGGTACTGCGACCAATCTTCACCGCATTCAATTCGTGTCCAATTAAACAGGGCTAGTGGGACATGGCCGACGGCGCTGGTGTTGGAAAGCGTTGAACTCAACGGATTTTCTTCAGCTTTAAAATCACTGCCAAACAGTGATTTACAGACCTCCAATGCAACTCCCTGTTGCGAAACGGGCAAGCAGGACACCCCCAAACTCGGGCGCTTCGTCATAATGTGGACATGCGCCGGGCCCTTGCGTCGAGCCGTTAACGCACTTGTACCAAAGCTCGCAACAGTGATCTCAATGCCGCGCGTGAGCGCACGCTCGTACAAATAAAGAGATGAGAGCGATGCCATGGAACTGACAATCACCAACTGCCCTGTTCGTAGATGCGGTAATAGAGCATCCATGACTGCACGGTGCCCATTAAGTGGCAAGGCAATGATAATTACGTCAACGTCAGTGGCGAGTTCTTCCGCACTTTTTGCGTAACTGACTTGAAACGCTTCCTCGAGTAATCCTGTTGCTCGTAACGGCTCACTTCGCAATAGTTCTGCACTGCCTGTCTGAGGCGACCATACGGTAACATCGTGTTGGCCATGTGAAATCCAGGCCGCATAGGCGAGACCTATCGCACCAGAGCCAGTTATTCCAGTTTTCAGGCGAAGCATTTATAAACTCCACAGTTTTCTGCCTGCGATACAAGTAGTACCGCGCTCACACGGTACTACTTGCATCACATCGTTTTAGATTGAATTCTTACTTCAGCTCAACTTGCCCTTGCGACTAAGTTTTATCCACCGAACATCAATTCACTTCCACTCGTCTCCCGGCTCCATGTAAAAGTGGTTGGGGCCGGCCTGGTGATACGTCCTGACCGCAGGCTTGAAGTCGTGCGGTTTGTACGGGGTATGCAGTTCGCGGGGAGTCAGGTGCCGAGTCTGACGGCGCGCTGGATCAGGCACCGGGACAGCTTCGAGTAGTCGACGGGTGTAAGGGTGTCGCGGATGACTGAAGACCTCGGCGCGAGGTCCGATTTCGACTATCTCACCCATGTACATGACAGCCACGCGATGGCTGATACGTTCCACAACGGCCATATCATGGCTGATGAAAACGAAGCCCAGTCCCATCTCTTGTTGCAACTCCAACAGCAGATTGACGATCTGCACCTTCACAGATACATCCAGTGCCGAAACAGCCTCATCCGCCACGATCGTTCCGGGCCGCAACGCCAGGGCCCGGGCAATGCACACGCGCTGGCGCTGCCCACCTGAAAATTCATGGGGCAGGCGCAAGACTGCATCGGCCGGCAACCCCACCTTGGCTAGCAACTCCACAGCTATTTGTTCGCAGTCACGCGAACTGGCCAGGCCATGCACCCGCAACGGTTCGATGAGTGCTTGAGCAACGCTTTGTCGCGGGTTGAGGCTTGAGTACGGATCCTGGAAAACCATCTGGATTTTCCTAGCCCGCTCCATCGGGGCGATGCTTCCAATGTCTTGGCCCTCGACCTTGATCTGGCCGCCCGTTGCGGATAACAGCCCTGTAATCAATCGCCCCGTCGTCGACTTACCGCAACCGGACTCGCCGACGATAGCCAGAGTCTCACCGCGCCGGAGATTGAAATTGACGTTCTCTACAGCATGAACGCGCCCGGTTACTCGCTTGAAGAAAGAAGAACGAACGTCGAAACGCGCAACCAGATTCGATACTTCCAGTAAGTACGGAGCGTCATGTTGAACGCTGTCGCTGACTAGTGGAATGGGGGCGGTCGCGCCTGTTTTGATGTCATAGATCGGGAACGGCTGAGGAAGATTGTGCTCATTCATGGAGCCCAATTCTGGAACAGCCGCTATCAGCGCCTTGGTATAAGCCTTTTGCGGGCGCGCAAAAATGTCAGCGGTGTTTCCGGTTTCAATCATGTCACCCCGGTACATCACCAACGTACGGTCCGCGATTTCTGCCACGACTCCCATATCGTGAGTGATGAACACCACCGCCATCTGCTCTTGCGTTTGCAGTTCTTTGATCAGCTCCAGTATCTGCGCCTGGATGGTCACATCGAGCGCCGTGGTTGGTTCATCGGCGATCAGAACCGATGGGTTGCACGCCAGCGCCATCGCAATCATCACGCGCTGACGCATGCCGCCAGAAAACTGAAACGGATAATCGCTGAAACGCTGGGAGCTTGCCGGAATTCTGACTCGATCCATAAGGCGCAAAACTTCGGCGCGTGCCTCAGCGTGATTCAGTCGGCGATGAAGGCGCAGGGGTTCCGCAATTTGTTCCCCAATGCTCATGACCGGGTTGAGCGAAGTCATCGGCTCCTGAAAAATCATGGCAATCCGATTACCGCGCAGAGTCGCCATTTCAGGCTCTGAAAGGGTCAGCAACTCCTGCCCGTCCAGACGTATGCTTCCTTGGACGCGGCTGCTTTTAAGCGCCAGCAGTCCCATGATAGACATCGCCGAAACGCTCTTGCCGGAACCTGACTCGCCGACGATAGCAAGGGTCTCGCCGCGCGCGACGCTGAAATCTAGGTCATTTACGACAGAGGCCCATGCGTCGCCACGGCGAAACGCCACGTTGAGACCGCTGACGTGCAGAACCCTATCCTGGGTCATGACCGACGGGGCGGCGCAGATGAGAGTGTCATTCATAGGGGTCTGAATGCTCCGAGGGCTGGAGGTGATAATGCTGTGCGTGTTCATGAGCGCTCCGATCGTGTTTTGGGATCTATGGCGTCACGTAACGCATCGCCCAGCAGACTGAGCGCCAGAACCGTGACTAGAATCGCAATGCTCGGGCAAACAGTCAGCCACCATGCTTCCAAAATATTTTCGAAGCCTTCACGGATCATGCTCCCCCATGTCGGTGTGGGTGGCGGTGCGCCCAAACCAATGAAGCTCAGAGACGCTTCTGTGCGAATCGCTGTCGCCATCCACAAGGCTCCCAGCACGACGACTTCTGAAATCATGTTGGGCAGAATGTGGATCCCCATCAGGCGCATCGGCCCGTATCCCAATGAGCGGCCCGCTTCAACGAAATCCCGTTGTTTCAACACAATGGTCGGTGCGCGGGCAACGCGCACGAATGGCGCAATTTCGGTGATGGCGATCGCGATGATCAAGTTCTCCAGACTCGCCCCCAGCATGGCCGCTACCATCAGGCCCAGGAGCAGGGTCGGGAATGAGAGCAACACATCAACCAGCCCCATGATGAAGCGATCTAACACCCCGCCTACATAGCCAGCGATAACGCCGAGAGCAGAGCCGATGGTCATGGCAATCATGACCGCCACGAAACCAACAAGCAGTGACACACGTGCGCCATAGATAAGTCGTGACAGTACATCGCGCCCATAACTGTCTGTGCCTAACCAGAACTCTGCGGACGGAGGTTCAAGTCGATAAGCGATGTTCTGCTGTAAAGGGTCATAGGGCGCCAACAGCGGAGCAAACACGGCAATAAGTATGATCAATAACAACAGTCCGATACCGATCCACGCCATTCGATTGGTAGCCAAGGCCTGCCAAAGCCCATTCGGCCTGGCGGCTAATGGTGCGGCTAAAGAGGTCATTTGAATTTCACTCGAGGATCAACCAACCCATATACAAGGTCGGTCAAGATGTTGACGACAATGACACAGCAGGCGAACACCACCATCAAACCCTGGAGCAAGCTGTAGTCACGAGTATTCAATGCGCCAAGAATCAACTTACCCAACCCTGGCCGGTTAAACACAATCTCCGTCAGCACGGAGTTGCCAATCAGCGTGCCGAAATATAATCCGACCACTGTGACGATAGGGATGAGTGCATTGCGCAAGCCGTGCCGCAAGACCAAGCGCATTGCGGGGATACCTTTGGCTTTGGCTGTTCGTATGTAGTCTTCACCCATGACGCCTAACATGGATGAACGGGTAACGCGCATCACATAGGCCGTCATGATCAAGCCAAGATTGAACGCCGGCAGTGCCAGCGCATGCAGTTGCGCCAACCACCCGCCATCCACGGCACTGCCTATCACCGGGAACCACCGAAGATGGATGGCAAACACCAGCAACATCAGGATCGCTGACACAAACGCTGGAAAGGACAACCCCACCAGCGACAGCACTCGACCTAGGTAATCAGGCCAAGCATTACGCCGCAGTGATGCCCAGACACCCAGTGGCAGACCCAGGATCAGACCGATCACAATCGACGCCAACGTCAGTTGCAGCGTCCAGGGGAGCACCAAGGCCACTTCTTGCACCACGGTCCTGCCACTGGACATGGACACACCGAAGTTGCCTGACAGCATATCGCCGAGGAATTGGACGTATTGAACGTGCACCGGTTGATCCAGGCCTAGCTGGGTGCGCATCGCACTCAGTGACTCCGCACTGGCCTGATCACCGAGCATTACCGCTGCAGGATCGCCTGGAACCAGGCGCACCAATACAAACACCGCCGTCAACATCGCAATCAACGTAGGTATGGCAAGCAGAAGACGTTTGATAGCAAATTGCATCATGACAGTTGCCTCGTTAAACAACGTACGTGGCTTCGTTTCCCTGCCGTCATACTTGATCCGTCAATTGAACTGGAACTCACACCTGAGCGGCTGGACTGACTCGTGTTCTTGAAACCCAGGAACAGGAACAATAACCAGCGCAGGCACCCGCCCGCCTTGACCAAGGCCGGAAATAGCGTGCTCATGACTTATCCTCATCGATATTCAGCGACGCCAACTCACCGAGCGTCAGCGGTTTCAAAGGTGGGCGAATACGGAAATAACCCACTGTCGCAACGGACTGTTTTTGTTCGGCTGCAATGATATTTGCAACCGTGTATCCGCACTGTCGACCCTGACAGGGGCCCATTCCGGCCCGGGTAAACGCTTTGAGTTGATTGGGTCCAGGCAGGGCGATCGCCGCGGCCTTGCGAATTTCGCCTGCGGTCAGCTCCTCACAACGACACACAACGGTGTCGTTGGATGGAGCCAAAATGCTCTCCCGAGGCGGGTACAGCGCATCAAGCATCGGCCTCAAACGCAGTAACGAATGCAGTTTCTCTCGAAGTTTTTTCTTCCTGGAACTCGCGGTTTCTGCAGTGATACGTCCCGCACGCATGCCAATGCCTAGCGCAACAATTTCACCTCGTACACATGCCGCTTTAGCACCGCCGATACCTGCGCCATCACCGGCCACATAGATGCCGGACTCAGTCGTTTGCCCCCAATCGTCGAGGTCAGGCGAGAGGCAAGACTGCTGGTCGCTCCAACTGTGCTTGCAGCCTGATGCCTGTGTTATGTGGATGGAGGGCACTATGCCCTCGTGCGAAAGCAGGATACTCGCCTTGACGCGAACCGACTTACCGTTGGACTGGACGTATTCCAATGCCTCTAGGCGTCCGTCACCCAGTGCTCTCAGGCACGTCGCTCCGCGCACTCGGCGAACGCCCGCGCTTCTGATTTCATACAACCACTTGAGGCCTTTGCCGATTTCCTTCAGGTCGGCCAACGCTGCGCCCGACCAAGGTAACGCGCGGCGCCATCCACCCGGTGGCGAAGTATCAATCCACCCGGCGATTCGTCCGCCTGCACGCAACAGCTGTGCCATGTACAAGAGGGGTAGCGGACCGCAACCGACCACCCATACAGGCTGTGAAGGCACCTGGCTTGAGGTCTTCAAAAGGATCTGGGCTGCGCCGACGGTCAATACGCCCGGCAGCGTCCAGCCAGGAAAGGGAGCCGGTCGCTCTTGAGCGCCGGTTGCCAATACAACCTGTCCGGCACGCACGGCCTCAACCTGTCCGTCACGCTTGAGGAACACCCTCCACGCTGGTTCAATCTTCCAGACCTGGGTTTGTGGTTCATAAACCGCGCCGCACCCTCGAAATCTCGAAACCAGATCGGTACCCGCGCGGTACTCATTACCAAGAATCGCACCTGTCGGGGTGGGGGCAACGGCTTCGACTGCGCGCCAGATCTGACCTCCTGGTGCAGGTTGCTCATCGACCACCAAAACGCAAAGGCCAAGCTCCCGCAAGCCGATAGCCGCGCTCATGCCTGCGGGACCTGCACCGATTACGACCACATCAAATTTACGCGTCATGCCGTCACGCTCCGCCGACCATATTGGCGCTCCACTTGCATGCCCTCTTGCACTGTCACCAGACAGGATTGCGTGGAGGCCACGCCATCGATGACAGCGAGGCAATCGAAGCAAACGCCCATCATGCAATAGGGTGCCCGCGGAGTACCCAACACTGGAGTTGTGCGGCTGGCCAGTGCTTCCTGCCTCAACAGCACAGCGGCGACCGACTCTCCTTCAGCCGCTGCAACGGGTTTGCCGTCAATAAAGAGCGTCAACGTAGGGGCTGGCGACTCAGGCAGTCTTTTGAACATTGAAACGCCCATGATGAAAGATCTCCAAGGAGGCAGGCAGTACCCCATCAATCAGCGCCTTGGCGTAGGCGCCCGCATGAAAGGAAGCCAAGGTCACGCCGGAATGGCATAGCGCGATATCTGCGCCTGGATGGCTGATGGATTTCGCGTAGACGGGATTACCGTCCGGTGTCATGACCCGAAGACAAGACCATTGGCGAATCAACTTCGCCTTAGCCAAGTCAGGAACGATCCGTAAGGCTTTGCGCACCATACGAGCTGCGCCCTCAGCCGTTGTGGCCAGATCGAAGCCAACGTCCTCTTGGGTGACGCCGATCATGACCGTCCCTTCGCTTGTTTGGCGCAGACCACTTGCCGGAACCGGCAGCAACGGGGCCAGTCGCTCGGTCACCAAGATTTGCCCTCGCTGGGGACGCAATGGCACATCGAGACCCACCATTGGCCCCAGAACTGACGATCCGAGACCCGCCGCAATAACCACACGCTCAGCGCGCGCCCGGAACGTCCCGGCAACCACTTCAAACCCACCACCAGGCAGTTTGTGGATTGCCTTCACGGCATGATTGCTGTGCAGTGTTCCTCCTCTGTGCAGGAATGCCTGGTGCATTGCCGCCAGCACACGAAGAGGGTTTGCGTGTCCATCCAGTTCGCCAAAACTTGCACCTGCCACTTCCTTGCCCAGACGCATAGAGGGAAAGCGTCGATTGAGCTCTGCCCGATCCAGCATTCGAGTTGAAGGGGCAAGTTCCGGGGTCTGAGCGTGCCACCTGGCGATATGATGCGTCCGGGAGATAAAGTCTTCGTCGCTCAGGCAAAAGTTCAGCCCCCCTTTGCGCTCGTACGCCAACTCCATGCCACTTTCCGCCTCAAGCTCCAAAGCAAACAGAGGCCAGTCTTTTACCGCCTGAAGTGACAGGCGCTGGTAGGCAGGATGACCGAAGCCTTTTCCATGGGCCCAAATCAAACCAAAGTTGGCCTTGGCTGCACGAAAATCCGTGTCCGAACCATCCAACATGAGCACCCGGCGATTCATCCCGGCCAACCCATACCCGATGGCAGCACCGACCATTCCGCCGCCCGCGACGATTACGTCATATTCGAAGGACATTCAATGCCCACTCCCGGTGACCGTCGTGAGTTCGGTGATCGGTGGTTGCAAGTTCAGTGCGCCCTTCAAGTCGTAGCCGTAGTTCACGCGGTCGCTGTGTACCCACACTTGCTTCAGGCCGAATAGGGGAATGCCGCAGACATCATCACGAATCTGAAGCTGTGCCTGCTTCCACAGGGTGAGTTGCTCCTGCTGATTGGTTTCAACACGTGCTTTGCGGATTGCGTCATCGGCCACTGAGCAATGACTAAAGTTCGACATTGCTCCTGGGGCTCCGATGGCTGCTGTGGAGTCATAGAATTCGGTCAGCCAGTAATCGGCATTTGGGAACCGTGCGGCTCCGTAAAGCACAATCGCACTTTGATCCTGACGGCTCTTGGCTTGATAGGTTGCATGGTCCACGACCTCCATCTCTAGTTTGATGCCGGCCTTGGCCAACTGAGCCTGGACAATTTCCATGATCGATTGCAGGGGGGGCGCGTTCGATACCACCGATTTGAGAACGATACCGTTGGGGAAGCCCGCCTCGACCAGCAACTGTTTGGCACGATCTACATCGTATTTATAAGTGCCTGCACTGCAATCCTCGCCAAGGTAGCCATTGGGAATGACCGAGCACCCCTTGTCCGCCACATCCTTGCCCACATAACGCACGATCTCATCCAAATTGACTGCTGCAGCAATCGCCTGGCGCACTTTCAGGTTATCTAGCGGTTTGATATTGCGATTGAGGAACAGCGTACGAAATTCAGCGGGCTCAAAAACATCGACCTTGAAGCCGCGACTTTTTGTACGTTCAACCCAACGTTGCTCGCGCTTGCCTACTGTAAGATCCAGTTCGTTCGAAGTGAACGCGAGATCCCGTGCGCTATCTGAGGGAATCATCCGGTAGGTGATTCCGCCGAGTTTTGGCTTACCCTGAAAGTAAGCATCGTTGGCAACCAGCTTTACATATTGCTGTGTGACGTGTTCACCGAAGACAAACGGTCCAGTACCAATGGGAGATTGACCAAACTTGTCGCCAAGTTTCTCGGCTGCGACCTTACTGACGATATTGCCGCCGTGATAGTTGGACACGCGACCGAGGAACGTTGCGTCCGGGTACTTCAACGTGATGCGCACCGTGTAGTCGTCTAGCGATTCGACCTTGTCGATAATCGTGAAGTTAGGCGCGAAGCTCGAACGGTTGGGGTCCCCTGCACGCTGAATCGAATACACGACATCCGCCGCTTTCAGCTCGCCATAACCGCCGTGAAACTGAACCCCTTTGCGAAGGTAAAAGGTCCAAATCTTGTTATCAGGTGAAGCCTCCCACTTTTCAGCCAAGTCAGCCTGTAGCGTCTTGGGATCGGCGCTTCCTGGTGAAAACCGAACCAATCCATTGAACATTTCTGAGACGACCCCCTTATCCCAAACCAAAGTTGCACGGTGTGGATCAAGCGTAGTGATATCAGAGCCTCCCGAGCCAATGGTGATTAGGGAGCGAGCGTCGTCCTTGGCGAACGCCGAAGGGGTTGAGCCATACAACGCTAGAAGTATTGCTAATGCACTCGAACGAATCGTCAGGCCATGAGACTTCATCGAAGGGCTCCTTGATTATTGATAAGACCACGACAGGGCTTTCCGATGACTACATAGATAGCCTAGATCGCAAGCGATCTATTCCACGTTCCGCACCATCGTTAACCTCATGCCATGTTATTTAGCAATGCCAAGGCCATGGTTATGTAACTATATGATTAATAAGGATTTAAAAGTTTTATTTTCAAAAATCTAAAGCCTAATGGTATAGGCTGATGCCTAAATGCTATGAACTTTAGATCCTGGCGCCAAAAGCATGCCCAACGGTGATGCGCGTGCTACCTAATGTAGTGCTCAAACTCTGCTACCGATCAAGATTCGCTACTTGAGGTAACACTCCGATGCGCGTTGCGATCGATCAGGCGTTCCTCAAATTCGGCGTCCAAACGCAGGCGACCATGTGCCGCATAATGGACTTGGCAGGAGGTCAAGCATTGAGTGATTGACTGCGCGGGCTATCGAGTCTGATTGAGGGGGGGCGCGAGGTTTCGGCGAACTACACCGAACTTAAAATTCGTAATACACAACAGCCCCGGACGATGGATGCGCCAATGTCCGAGGCTGTAGCCCGCATTGTGGGAATTTATAAATTAAAAAATCAGCTTTGAGCTAGATGGTGGTCTTCTGCCCCTACCAAAGCGCGTAGGTGTAGTTTATATAGAACCGGGTTTGATCCTGATCCTTAACAATGGTCTCTGGTAGGTCCGTTCTGAAGTTTGCCCGACGAAGCGAGAAGCTTAAGTTCTTGAGCGGCCCACTCTGCAGGGTGTAATCCAGCCGGACACCTCGCTCCCACTCATCATAACGTCCAGTGGTCGTGTTGCCGGTACCACGTATGTCTCGACCGCTGGCATAGTAGATGGACGGCTTTAAACCGGGCACTCCAAGCCCGGCGAAGTCATAACTGTACATGCCGAAAGTAGTGTTTTCACCCGCTCTGACAAAGCTGTTGATCGTCAGGTCGGTGTACAAATATATACTGGCCCCGCCTTGACCTTCATTACGACCGCGGCCATCAACAACATTGGCGTTGTTAACGTACGCCATACCACCACTATCACTGACTCGCTGATGCCCCAGCGTGAAAGAGTTCCCACCAAGGGTGTAGATGAAAGCAGCGGACCACGTATTATTATCCACCTTACCCAGGCCGCCGGCGTTGTACCCATTCTTGTATTGGAAGTTTATATCGCTACCGTTTTTTCCATCTGACTTGCTGTTGAAGTACCGTAAGTCAGTCTTGAATGTTTGATTGGATGCTATTGGGAAAACATGAAGCAGGCCAAAGAAGTCCTGGCGGTAGTAGTCTTCCAGTTGTGAATGGTAGTACTGCAGCGTGAGGTCCTTCGTCACCTTCCAGTCGGCGCCTGCGAACCAGAAGCTGTCAGAGGCCTTGCGACCACCAGCAGCGATGCCAGTCCAGTTAGAGGAAGCTCGTCCAATGACTCGATTTAACTCGCCGACTGTCAGAGTAACGTTTTCAATCTCATTCGAGGTCAGAATGGCGCCCTGAAACGCGGTCGGTACCAGGCGACTATCGTTGGATATCAAGATTGGCAAATTAGGTGCCAGCGCGTTACCTGCATTCAGCTGAGTCTTGGAGTACTTGACCTTGGCGTTTGCACCCACACGCCCCCACTCATCAACAGGTGTGCCGTCTGTATTAAGGGGGGATACGGTATTGGTCGTCGTAGGTCCGTGCGGAGAAGTACCACCACCCAGGGTGAAGCCCTGAACCCCTTGCAGGTCTAAACCGAAGCCTACTGTTCCCTGAGTGAATCCGGACAGAAAATCAAACTTGAGGCCGGTGACTGTCTGCCGCTGATCGATGCCGCCAGGGTCACGCTGGTCGCTGTCAAAGTACAGCGTACGGGAGCTGATGGAGGCTTTACTGTCTTCAATGAAGCCGGCGGCACTGACGTGTTGGGCCAGAATGCCCGTGGCAACTGCTAATGCCAGGGTGCTCTTTTTCAATTGTTATCGCTCCTGTGAACGTTATTTTTTAACGTGCTCCGGAGCAAGTACTCGATGTGTTACCACGCCCACATATCGAATCCTTGAACCAAAACACCCGCACTGCTATGGCATTCACGCTTTAATCAGCGTTAAATCTAACGAGGTGAATTCCATATGATGCTTTTTAGCAATAGGGGTGCCACGGGTATTCAACGTATTGATTTATATGGATTAATTATTATCATTAATTCATTTTAATGTCGCTATACTATTAGCCTATGTTGTAATGCTATTTATTCGGGAGAGACGTGTGGAGAATAGGATCACACTGCGTCACCTTGAGGCGTTTCGAGCCATCATGGTGCGCAAAACTGTTACGGGCGCAGCAGAGATGCTGGAAGTCACGCAACCTGTTGTGACTCGCCTCATCGCTGACTTGGAAGAGCGAATTTCTATTTCGCTCTTTACCCGTATCAAAGGACGGTTGCTGCCTACGCCAGAGGCGGCGCTACTGTTCAAGGATGTCGAGCAATCCTTGATTGGCATTGAGCGGATTGCGAATGCCGCATCCAACATCAAAACGTTGAAACTTGGTCGAATTGAAATTGCAGCGGCACCAAGCATGGCGCTGTCTTTTTTACCCAAGGCCATAGCGAGCTTTACACTTGCGCACTCAGATGCCGTGGTCACGATGCACATGCACAGTTCGGCCACAGTACTGGATATGGTTCAGCAGGACCGATGCGATCTGGGGTTCGCAATGTTCCCCATGAGGGCCACGCGCATTGGGAACAGTGAGACGTTGGTCTCAGCGAAAATGGTAGGAGTGGTTCCCGTCAATCACCGGCTAGCGCGCAAGCGTGTTCTGCGCCCTGAAGATTTTGAAGGCGAGAGCTACATATCGCATTTGCCGCTGATGGAGGTGCGGATGAAGATCGACTCTTTGATGCTCTCCTATGGTATCAAGCGTCGAATCAGTGCCGAAACGCAAACGTCCATCGCCGTTCTCAAATTAGCGGAGGCAGGATTAGGCATTTCGATTGTCGATCCGTTGACAGCCAGTGGGTACTCGGGAAATTTGCTGAAATTCATCCCTTTTGAGCCTGTGATTATCAACGATTATTCGATAGTAATATCTCAGCGAAACTCATCGACGCTTATCTTGAAGCCCTTCATAGATCATGCGCGCCGAGAAATACGAAATATGGTTCCTGCTAATTTGATTGTTCGAGGCTAATAACCAGATGGCGCCACGCTTTAAATACCTTTACGAAACGGTCCGGTGCTGAAGGTTATCAGCATCATTGCCAAACAAACCGATATGCTGTCCACCTATGCCGACATCGAAGCCGCCCACGCTGGAACCGGTACGTGCATGACGATCACTGCAAGCAAAGACAGCAAGCTGCTCAGTCACCGATGGCGAAAACCGTGCAAGTTCACCAGTCGACCATGAAGAATGACGTGATTCGCATGCAAACAATAGAGTTCGTCGCCTTACCTGCTGGCAAAGCAGTCATCCTAGATCCTCACAGCTATCACATTATGCATATTGACCTTGTGAAACAGGTAAAAGGCGACAAGGTGCTTCTGAATCTTACTGTAGAGAACGCCAAGGGCGAGAAGGAATCGATCAAGGTTGAGGCCGCCGCGCGGGCTTTAAAAATGCCTGATGACGGCAAAATGAATTGCGGATGGAGCAGCCTGAGAGACAGGGCTAAAACACTCCACTACGCCCAAGCCAGTTAGTTACCCCCCGTGCGCTAAGCATGAAACTGTGTCAGAAGGCTTATTTGTTGCTTAACAAGATGGATGATTTTGCCGTCGCTTCTCAAATATTACGACTTGATCGACGATCAGCTTACTATCCACCTTTATGCTGACTAAGCCGCTATTGTCAATAAACTGTATTGCGGAAGCTTGCGAATACTCAGTTACTCTTAGCTTTCTCAGAGCCAGGCCAGGGTAGTGGATTTCTATAATATGGTTGAAATGCTGTGGTGAGTATTTTGGCCGAAAGTTATCGAGCTCCGATTTGGTAACTTCACGTTCCAAGGGAGCGGCAAGGAAGTGACTGAATTGTTCTATAATCGCCCCGTCCCTGGTAGGGCGAGTCTCGCTAATAGCGGTTATTACGAATATATCATCGTGGTAGTAATACAAATTAACCGAATGAAGTAGTGGTGCGACGGGAAGTCCGTCCTCACCAATTTCAACACTCCAAACAACGGTGGCATGTTGATCGAGCTTTCTAAACTTTCCTTGTTCTATGAATGCAATCTCATATGCCCCCCCAGTGTACCTGTAAAGCGGGCTTTTACTGGTGTGCTCTTCGTAAAGCATAGCGCTTGTAACTGTGAAAGCCTTGTCAACTGGATGGGCTGGATTGACTGACTCTGGCGGAGCGCTCTGATTTTGCAGCTGCTCGAAGAATACTTCCACACCCGTCCCAGTCACAGTCCAATAACCAGATTGTTCTTCATGTCGCAATGTTGTTCCAAATTGAAAGTCGTGAAGCTTGGTGCGTCCATTATAGGATTCTAAATAACACCCGATAAGTGCTATGTTGTCCCCGACTTCGTTGGCGATTTTGTTTAGAGTAACTTTCAAAGTGGCGAAGTCGTTCTGTTTTTTTAGAGCCTTCCTCAGTTCATTTTCGGCAAAGCGTGCATAAATTTTAGTCCCTGCCCAACAGATGATTAAAGACTCGTTGATGATCGATATTTTTTGCGTGTAGCCAACAAGAGTGAAGCCCGAGCCTTCGGGAAAAACTGTTGATGAGCACCCTAAAGTTGGCCAGGGAATGACTTTGTCAGATAACCTAGATTCAGCAATATCACTGATAAACAGCCGTTGATTCGATGGGGAGAATCGCGCAATTACGGTCATTTAAACATTCCGGAGAAACATAGTGGCTTTGGGCGGTGCGTGACGAGAAGTCGCCAGAGGTCACGACTGTATGACTGGCTGCAATAGGTCGTTTTCAGCCGATCGCGGCAGGCAAAAAAACGGCGACGCTGCCAGTACCCGCGCACCTGGTGTGGCCTAGGGGGAGACAATCCTTTGGCCTGGGATAAAAGCACGGTGGCTGAACGACACGTGATCGCGTGAGGCGCCACGTGAATCATCAGAAATACTTTTTATGCGCGCGGCCATCGTGCTGCCGTCGGAATTTCTGACCAAGAAAACTTCACCTGCATGCACGGTATAAACACGCGACGAGCTGTCGAACTGCTCGAAGGTTATGGCTTCGTTTTCGCCAATGTTTTTGCAACGTGCCACCTTGGTGCCATTGGTGGCATAGACGTGAATGGAGGTGTCACTGGCTTTACTGAATTTTAGGTCAAAAGTGTCGTAATTATTCGAGCCGATTCTGATTTCCCCGTTATTGGTCGAGTAGTCGAAAAAGGTGTAGTCGTCGTCTGCGCTAACGTCGCTGAGATCTGTGAAATCTAGGGCTTCAGCGTCCCTTACATCCTCTACTACACCCTCTGCAACCCCGACCTCACGGAGCAAGTCTGCCAACTTCAACAGCCGGAGATTCTTTCCACTCGTTTTCCGGCGAAACTCGTCAATCAATTCAGGTCGAGGGTATACGCCTTCATTGCCCGAACGTACGAGCCAGTCGGCCTTCTCTTCGCCAGTCACGAAAATCACATCTTTTTGACTGGAGTTACCGATTTCCAGAATTGTAAGCCAGATCAGGAAGTCGCCGATCCCCTTATCAGGTTTGCCCGCGTCTTTGTAGCCGGGGGGAACCTTTTTATCCAGCCGAGCCTTCCAATCCTGCGCGACTTGAGCTCGATCGGCTTCGTATTTGACCACCACCTCTCCACCAAAAATCTTTTGATAAGACAAGGTCACAGGGTCATCGCCCCTCCAGGCTTTCATCTGATCGATCAAAGGTTGCAGGGCTTTCGCGTAGTCGCGGCCGGCTTGTTTTAGATGAACATCGGCATCTAATACAGGATTTGCAACATCCAAGTCTTTAAAGAAGTGGGGAAGATTGCCACCAACATTAAGAACGGCGCTGGCTTTGTCCTGCACGCTCTTTAGGATGCTACCTAGATGGGTGTCTCTGTTCTTCAAATACTCGCGAATCACTCGATCAGGGACTCGCAACCGACCCTCTTCCGCGAGCTTGGTAAAGACTGCTTTGATCTCGCTGAATTCTCTGCCGCCAACTTTGAATGGGAGCAAGAGGACGTTCGTGTCCAGCACGATCAGCACGTTAGGGTCAGACGCGCCTTTGACAAGCGAGGGCCTCAGTAGATCGCTCACACTAGGGTAGAGATCCTCTAACGCCCACATGGGCGTTGCCACATCGCTGTCCGCTTCGTCTGCACCTGTATTTCGTTCCTTGGCCATAGAGTATTCCGTTACCACCTTTGTTATGCGAGTCGAAAATGGGCCTTTGATGGCATCGAAGCCGTAGCTCTATCTTAGCTAGCTTAGGGCAACGATTACAGAATGATTGCCCTTGGTTGTACAAACATATCTGAATGATTTTTCGCCAATTTCGTTGGTTGCTGATCGGCTGCGTTGCGTCCTTCACTGCCGTTCATTTCCAAGCAAATGACTGGTCACATCGTATGCAAACGGGTGGTCAAGTCCGAGCTATTGCTTCACTGCTGGAAATTTATGGGATCGAGCAGCACTTGACGAACATGATTGAGCAAATTTTGCGTGTCCACATTCCATGAAATGTGGACACGCGCCCAATTCGATCGAAAAAATAGTCAACCAATTTCTCACGAGAATTCGAGCTTCTGCCGGCATCTCTTTGCTAGGCCCCGAATCCATGGGGCTGTCCCAATGGCTAACCCCCTAAGGCGGATATCAAAGAGCCGCACCCAGCAGAAAGCGAAATTTATGAACCCATCCGCTCCGCATTTACATCCCTCTCTGTCGCCACTCCTAATGCGGTTCAAAGTCGTCATACGGAGAGCAATTTAAGGGGCAGTCGAGTGCAAATGGTAGTTGCATTTTTACAATGCTCATTGCGAAAACGCCGGTTATGGCAATCGTTTTTTGCCGCCGATACTCCGTAAGTCAGCGCCTTAACTTTCGGAAAAATAATGACTAGAAGCTACCTTGATAACGGGCTTTCGCGATCTCCCGATATCCCTCAAATGCATGACCTGCAGAAACAGAGTTGGACCACGCAGCAGTTCGGGGGTTATGTCATATGAGACTTCGTAGCAAGGTAATCCTCCTGGCGCTTGTCCCTACCTTTATCCTCGCAGTGGCACTAAGTGCGGTGTCAATCACCGTGCTATTTCGCCTAGCGCAGGAGGAGGTAGAGCAAGCCCGGCAGCTACTGTTGAAAGAACGCAGTGCAGCGCTCGAAAACCACGTCCAGATGGCTGTCTCTTCTGTAAAAGCCATCTATGACACCTCGACCTTTGGCGACGTGGAGGCCAGAGATCGCGCGGTGCAAATCATGCGCAAGCTTTCCTATGGCGAACAAGGTTATTTTTTCGGATATGACCGAGACATCGTGCGACTGTTTTGGGCTGATAAGGATATCGATATAGGTGTTAGTTTTTATAACGCCATGGACGCTAACGGTGTTTACGTTATCCGCGAACTGAACCGTCTAGCGCGTGAAGGTAAACATTTCTTGCGCTACGACTGGCCCATGCCAGGCAGTGACAAACCGGTTCCGAAGCTCGGTTACTCAGTGCTCCTAGACAAGTGGGACATGATGATCGGTTCCGCAGTAAACCTCGATGACATTGAGGAGGAAGTCAGTCACATTGCGCAAACCCAATACGCTCGAATCAATACTCTAGCCACGGGTATTGTGATTGCTGATCTGGTGCTACTGCTCTTGATTGCAGTGATAGCTGTGATTCTAGGTAATTCTATTATCAAACCTGTTTTGGTTATCCAATCCAATCTCGATGATATCGCCGCCGGTGAAGGTGATTTGACTCGTCGCCTGCCTGTCAGCAGCAAAGATGAGCTTGGAGCCCTAGCTAACTCCTTCAACCAGTTTGTCGAAAAAATTCAAGGCGTAGTGAGGCAAATTGTCGAGGTCACTCGCGATCTTACTGAGCATTCAAAGGAAATGGCCGCCCAGGCACAACAAACTGAGCTCGTGATGGATCGCCAAAAACTGGAAACAGATCAAGTCGCGACGGCGGTGCATGAAATGTCTGCTGCGTCACACGAAATCTCTCGTAGCGCTCAAAGCGCTGCTACTGCCGCTAAAGAAACAGACGAGGTGGGGGCTGCTGCCCGGAATGTCGTAAACGGAGGGATCGCGAGCATTCATTCGCTGATTGAAGACGTGAATGTGACGAGCATGTCGTTAGACCGGCTTCAGCACGATGCGCAGTCGATTGTCGGTGTGCTTGACGTCATACGCTCAATCGCCGAGCAAACCAATCTGTTAGCGTTGAATGCTGCTATTGAAGCGGCTCGAGCAGGAGAGGCTGGCCGTGGTTTTGCAGTGGTCGCGGATGAGGTTCGAGCTCTCGCAAGCAGAACACAAAACAGTACCCAAGAAATTCAAGGCATGATCAATCGCCTTCAATCAGGTACCTCCGCGGCCGTGAAAGCGATGGTTAGCTCCAGTGAAAAAGGCAAAATTTCCGGAGGCCAAGCTAACGAGGCAGGTGATTCGTTAGACGCTATGGCTCAGCTAGTCAGTACGATCAATGGCATGAGTGCTCAGATTGCCACCGCTGCCGAGGAGCAAACAGCAGTCGCTGAAGAGATCAATCAAAGCATGACCAGTATTGCCCTCGCAGCTGAAATGGTCGCACAAGAAACTCAAAAGGGTGCCGCTACCGCTAGAAGTGTCGCTGGACTCGGTGACAGGCTTGACGCGCTCGTTAAACAATTCCGAATCTGATCCCGCTTTCTTGCAGCAGTGAGGGTCATTGGCCTGCCCCAGTTCTACTGAAGACGTTGCCTGGTGCTTCGATGCACGGAGTCAGTACTCAATAAACCCAGTGATTGGGGCAATACAATGACCGAGGCTAGCCCTTCAGCGACGTAGAGCGTAGACGTCACAACCCTCCTCGGCGGGGTTGCATTTGAGCAGGCTGGTATCGGCAACATCGGTGCGTTGTGTCCGATCAATTTCAGGATGTCCTGGGAAGCTTGAATTGCTAGGAGATCTTTTCTTCAGGGTAGTCGGCATCGTGACGGAGTCTGGAGTGAAACCGATGTCAGATGCCGGACTATCAATCGGTTTGGGCGAATAGTGGATCCTTAAGAAGGAGATTCTCGAGGAAACTGACCGTCGCTTTAACGCGAGGTATGTATCGTAGTTCATGGTGTACGCCTAGCCATAAGTCTCGGGTTACGCGGACGTCTTCAGCTAATAGCCGCAGTAGCCCGAAGCGGCTAGCGTCCGCGAACTCGGGTAGTAGCACTATTCCGACGCCCGCCGCGGCAGCAAACATTTGCGCGAGCATGCTGGAGGATTGGAAAGCATAAGTCGGTTTAACCACTACCTCTTCAAGCCAACGAACAGCATTGATATGAATCAGATCACCGATATAGCCCACAAATTTGTGCTGAGATAATTCCCCGGCGTTCTCCGGGGCGCCGTACTGCTCGATATAGCTGGGGGCAGCATACAGATGGAGTGAAAACCGCCCCATATGCTCAGTGTCGAGGCCTTTTCCATGAGGCTTGAAAAAGCCCAGAAATACATCAGCTTCTCGACGAGTGACATACAGCTGCTGCGCAGAGGTGACAAGTTCGACAGTTATGGCTGGAAATTCACGATTGAGGTCCACCAATCTGCTGCTGAGGTATAGCGATGCAATGCCCTCCATGGTGCCAATGCGCACTGGACCATGCAGAGCATTTGATCTCCGCTCAAGCGCTGCGGTCAGCGCCGCAAAACCGTTGTCCATTTCTTGCACCGATTCAAGCAATTCTCCGCCAAATCCATTTAGAGCAAACCCCATGTGATTTCGCTCGAACAAACTGCCGCCAAGAATGTATTCAAGCTGAGCAATGCGCCGACTGACCGTGGATTGGTCGATGCTCAGCTTGCGTGCTGCCTTCAGCAAGTTGCCAGTTCGCGCAACGGCCAGAAAGATCCTCAGATCGTTCCAGTTAAGATGGTCTAGAGACACTGAGTACCCTCGGTTACAGATTGAGTAGGACAAAGCACAAAGGTCCTGAAACAGGCCGAGCTTTTTGGAACAAAAAATTGCGCGAAAAAAAAGCCTCACCAACAGGCAAGGCTTTTTCTCGCAGAGACGCCGATTACATAAAGCTGTAGGTGTAATTGAAGATCAGACGGGTCTGGTCCTGGGCATTGATATTGGTATCGCCACGATACGTGCCGTGACGCAGTGTCGTACCAAACCCTTTCAACGCTCCTGTTTGAATCACGTAATCAACGCGCAGGTCGCGTTCCCACTCGGATTGGTCGTTACCCATTCCATTGGTAGCTTTGATGTTTTCACCGCGCAAATATGCGGCCGAAGCCTTCAGGCCTGGAATGCCCAGCGAGGCGAAGTCGTAGGTGTACTGACCGAAAGTGGTGTTTTCGCCGGCACGGACGAAGCTGTTGATCATGGCGTCGGTGAACAGGTAGAAACTTGCACCACCGGCACCGTAATTGTGGCCGCTGTTATTGAGCAGGCTTCCCTGATTCAAATAGACGAAGCCGCCGTCATCGTTGACGCGCTGATGACCGACCAGGAAGGCGTTGCCACCCAGGGTGTAAGTGAACATGGCGCTCCAGGTCTTGTTATCGACCTCGCCTGGGTTCTTGGCGAACCCACCGTTGTTATTGAATGTGTAACTTGGATCGCCGTTCTTGCCATCGGAACTGCTATCGAAATAGCGAATGTCGGTCTTGAACGACTGGTTTGTGCTGATCGGGTAAACGTGCACCAAGCCAAGGAAATTCTGCTTATAGTAGTCTTCTAGGTTTGCATAGTAGTACTGCAGCGTCAGGTCCTTGGTGACCTTCCAGTCAGCACCGGCATAACGGAACTGGTTACTTTCCTGGGTACCACCATTCACCGCCAGGCCGGTGCTGTTGCTCGAGGCGCGACCTGTCGCGTGCTCCAACTGACCCACGTTGAAGGTCACGTTGTCGATTTCCTTCGAGGTGACGGTGCCACCCTCGAAAGTTTGTGGCAGCACGCGAGTGTCGTTCGCAATTAGGATCGGCATGTTTGGCTGCAGACCACTACCGTAATGGGCCTCTGTCTTGGAGATGCGAGCTTTGACGTTGCCCGCAAGGTGACTCCATTCATCCACTGCCGAGCCATCAGAATCGCTAGGAGAGAAAGAGTTATTGTCCGGGTGATGGCCCTTGCCACCGTCCAGATGGATACCGACCAGCGCCTGGGCGTCAAAACCGAAACCGACGACACCTTGGGTGAAGCCTGACTGGAAATCGAACTTGAGTCCCTCAGCGGTTTCTCGCTGATTGTTAGCAGGAGTACTCGGACCTTCGCGAGCATCGGCGTTGTAATAAATGGTTCGCGAACTGACGGATACCTTGCTGTCTTCGATGAAGCCTGCAGCGACTGCCTGCTGCGTCAAAACCCCCGCAGCCACGGCTAGGGTCAAGGTGAACTTGCTCATTTTGAAGCTCCTCTCGTTTTTATAGTTGTGTTCTTGGCCCAGATTCATTTCCACCGGTTCAGTGATTGGCTCTATTGCGTGAGTTATAAGTCTCTAGTTTTTACTTATAAACCTATGGCATTAGTCAAATCAGCTGCCACTTGCCTTTAGGGTGTGATGAATCCGAAATAATTGCTTAGACAAGTTTTGATTTGTGTGTCGAGACGCGCGAAAAGGTGCTGGCTCCTTAAAGGATTCGGGAGCCAGCATCGATGCCAAGTGGTAATACGAGCGTGCGGTTGTGGTGCGCTTTGGGGATGCGGCCCTTCAGCTACCGCACACTACAACAACTTCCATGTAATTTTTGTCGCTAAGAGTACAATAATGAAACATATTAGATCATGTTAATGATTAACAGCCTCTTCCACTCCTATACCACTGTCACGTCGAAACACTAAAGCCCGCCATTTTTCATCAGCATCTATCCGCCGCCGGTAGAGCAAAGATCCCAACACTAGAAAGAGTGCGCCGAGTGGAACAGAAATTATTCCTGGGTTTCTCAAACTGATCAGCGGCTTTTCCAAACCAACCAAACTTGTTGTTTGTGTGCCAGTAGCGTCAAATTTATCCTTGTTCGTCTGTAGATTTACGCGTGCCTTGGAAATTTTTGAAGTAAGAGCATCGATTTCGTTCTGGTTGAGGTTTGGCTCATCAAGATGCAGTTTTAGCGTCCGAATTTCCTCAGTTAGGTTATTCATAGCTAACGTAGTATCTGCTCGAATGGCCGATGGGTATTGCATGTTAGGCGAAACGAGTACAAGAGCTATTGCAGTTAACGTTCCACCAAGTACTCCACAGATAACACCAAATATGTTGCAGTGTTTCCAGTAAAGCGTACCTATCAAAGCGGGAAGGTTGGCAGATGCTGCAACGGCATAAGCAAGTGCGACCAACTGTGCCACATTTTGCCCTTTGGCTAACAGACTCGCGAAAATAGCAACTGCACCTACAATAATCGCTGCAAGTTTCCCTGCAATCATCTGCTGCCGGTCTGTAGCTTCGCCCTTCTTGATTGCTCCTACGTAGATGTCGTGCGCCAGCGACGATGCAGCTGCGAGGGTTAATCCTGCAACGACCGCAACAATTGTAGCGAACGCAACTGCAGCTACTAGGCCAAGCAGTATGTTGCCTGATGCCGTAAGTGATCCGCCTCCGAGGAACTGCGCCAGTAACGGAGCTGCCAGGTTGCCGCCTTTCTCACCAGCGATGATGTTCGAGCTTCCCACATAATAGGCCGCGGCGAAGCCCAGGAAAATTATGAGTAAATGACATGCCCCAATCGCAAGCATGGCCCACAGCACAGACTTACGTGCGGTTTGTGCGTCACGAACAGTGAAAAACCGCATGAGAATATGAGGCAATGCGGCGGTACCGAGCGTAAGCGCCAAACCTAACGAAACTTGCTCCATTGGGTTTTTCAAGTACAAGCCCGGCTCGAAGAATGTTTTCGTGACGAGCTTTGCATCCTCACCCGTAACAAGTGCGCGACCATGCGCAAGATAATCGAATAGCGTAGTTTGATTTATCAGCGACTCGAAAAAGGCTGCGATATTGAGATGGAACGGTAAAAGCGCCAGAATTGTTAGCCCTGCACAAGCGGTAAGCAGCAGGCCAGCCTTGATAATTTGTACCCAAGTTGTTGCCGTCATCCCGCCAAGTGTAACGTATGCGAGCATCAGTACCCCAACGACGACGACGGAAACCTCATACTTCACGCCTAGCAAGGCATAGAGCAAGACCGCGCCGCCAACAATTTGGGGGATCATGTAAGCAATTACAATTACCACGCTTGACGTAGCGGCCAGGATCTTAGACGTGCGAAAGTCATAACGATACGCAAGTACATCGCCAAATGTATAGCGACCAAGATTTCGACATGGCTCTGCAACAAATAGAAGAACAGGCATTAATGCTACAAAGAAACCTACAAGGTAAATGATGCCGTCAAACCCATAGAGTGCGATTAAACCTGATACCCCAAGAAACGCCGCGGCAGATAGATAGTCGCCAGCAATCGCCAAACCATTCTGAACCCCAGAGATTCCTCCGCCAGCAGTGTAGAAATCACGGGTGCTTTTTCCTTGCTTTGAAGCCAGCCATGTGATGATTAGCGTCAGTAAAATGACCGTCAAAAACGCAGAAAACGCATGAGGCTTGTATTCTTCTGGTACCAAATCTGCTGCATTTGCATGGGCTGTTATTAGCATAACGCCACATCCGGCAGTACAGTGTTTAATTATGTTCATGGTCTGCTCTCCAGGTGCTGGCAAACAACTTTATCTGAGCATCAATGCGCTTCATGCGATATGCATAAATCAACGCGAGACCTCCAACAAAGAAATATTGCGACAATGCAAAGGCAGTTCCTATATTAAGCCCTCCAATCAGCGGTAATACATAGATATCTCGAAACCAGCCAGCGCCGATGATGAAAGCAAAATAGTAAGTGAAGAAGACCGCGCTGAGCGTTATCAACATTCTATTTTTCTCAGCCATGCACTTTTCGAATGAATCGACTGCTGACGATTTTTCGCCCATCCGTAAATCCGCTTGGAATACTTGATGAATGGTGTTCACGATTGCCAGTCCTCCAGAATTCTGGAATAAATATTTACGCACTCATGAATGCGCTCCACGCTGCACCATTCATCTGTTTGATGCGCACAAGAGGGCTCTCCGGGGCCTAGTACAATTGCTGGTACGTCGCCAAATACCTCTCTGAGGACAGGGCCGTCGGTAAAGAAGGCAACGGTTCGTGCCTGTGATTTCTCACCAGTAACTGACTCGACAGTTTCTGTTACCTGGCGAATCCATGGGTTGGAAAGATCGTTCGAAAGTGCCGGAACGTCGACATCCGCTGAGAGCTGCACTTTATCGCCGATATGGGCTCCAACCTTGCCGCATAAGTCGTGATGCGAGATCCCGCATACGGTGCGAATATCGATGGTGAAGGCGGAGATGTCGGGAACTGAGTTGACATTCATGCCTCCCGTGATCGTGCCAACATTCAAGGTCGGGTTGCCGAGCAATGGATCGACCGGAGTGTCAAAGTCGAATTGCCGCAATTTTTGGATCGCATCTACAGTGTGGTAGATAGCGTTATCACCAAGTTCAGGCATGGCACCGTGCGCAGTCTTCCCGTTTGCTTTGCCTGTTAGCCAGAGTGCGCCTTTGTGACCAACAACACATCGGTTCGAGGTGGGCTCACCGATGAGCAGTGCACCAACGTCCATGCCGGGCAGGTCAAGCTCACATAAGCGCTTAGCCCCTTCGCAGCCAGTCTCCTCACCAGCGGTCAGTACGACCAAGACTGGTGGCATAAAACCATTCGTAGTCTTGAATCTTTCCAGCGCGCTAAGGAACGCTGCAATACCGCTTTTCATATCTGAAGAGCCGCGACCGTAAAGACGATCGCCTATCACCTCGCCACCTAATGGCTTTTGGGTCCATGGGGCAGCCCCCAATGGGACTGTGTCGAGATGGCCTGTGAAACACAATCTCGATCCGGATGCCGTGGCGTTCCATGCGAGAAGATTAGACCGTCCCTTACCAATCGATTGGACCAGCGTTGCAAGTCCCAATGAGTTTAGAGCCAGCTCCAAAGCATTGACGAGCTCGCCTTCATTGCCGGGGGGATTGATCGTGTTGGTGCAAACCAGGTGTCGCGTCAGTTCTATGGGGTCACGCAGACTTAGGGGCACGATGGGATTCCTATGTTAGGAAACAAGAAGCCGAACCTAGACATGACGGCAGAAATAGCCATGTACTGGTACGTTATATTTTTTGTACCAGTAGAATTTATAGCGACACGCCATTCAGGTCAACAGAAAAGGTACAAATGGTCGTCATCAAATACGACCGTATGTCTTAGGCATGAGTCGCGCACCTTTTTTGTCCTAGCATTTTGGCTTCATGCATCTGAACGGTGCGTCTTTGTGTGTAGGTTTGTCCCAGTTCGAGTTAGAGTATGTCTACGTGCCTAGGAGTCAGTCGTTCGCTAAACAAAATCCCCCGAGTGGGTTAAGCGATCGCAAAGAGTTAGTCGAGGATTTGTATGTTCAAGCTGCAACCCCATGAAATTGCTGAAGGCAAGGCAGAGTCGATTCGGCGTGCGATTGAGCAGGCCATCCTGGATGATCGTCTTAAGCCTGGTGAAAGCCTTCCCACAGTGCGCAGCCTTGCCGCTGACCTAGGCGTCAACAAAAACACTGTGGTTGTTGCTTATCGTCAATTACAGATGACAGGCTTGGTGGTGTCTGATGGGAGACGCGGTTCGATCGTCGCGAACCAGTCTTCGCCCGGCCCATCGTCCGAATCCGGCCTCCCTCAGATGATGTCGGTGCGTGACGGCAACCCTGATATAGCCTTTCTTCCCGACGAAAACGATATTCGCGACGCGTTCTCTCGTATGAATCTGGAGAATCACCTTTATGGTGAGCAGCGGAATAACCCAGGATTCGTGAAGTGGGCAGTGGAATGCTTCTCGGCGGACGGTGTACCCGTGGATAAGGGCATTTTTGTTTCCGCCGGCGCTCTTGATTTGATCGAGCGCGCCCTCGACGCGGCCGGGCTCGTTCCGGGTGACAAAGTTGGTGTAGAGGATCCCGGCTATATGAGTTTGCTAGCCTTGACGCGCTTGATGGGATTTGAACTGGTACCGCTTGCGCTCGATCAGCACGGAATCCTGCCAGAAAGCTTGCAGTCAGCGCTTGATGGGGGCGTAAAGGCTGTTTTGTTTAGTAGCCGTGCACAGAATCCAACCGGCATCTCGACCTCGAAAGAGCGCGCATTGGCACTGAAAGAGATCGCTGCCAATGCCGATGATGTTCTGTTCATAGATGACGATCATTCCAGCCTTCTACAGCTTGCCCCTTACAACTCTTGGCATGTTCGGGATGATGGACCCTGGCTCGTTGTCAGGTCGTTATCCAAATTTTTGGGGCCTGACTATCGACTCGCAGTTTCAACTGGGGACGTTCAGACAATAGAGAGCCTCGAAAACAGACAGGCTGTTGGAATGGGCTGGGTCAGTACGTTCTTGCAACGTTTGGCTCTGCAGCTTCTCACTAGTCCAGCGATGCGCAGAAAATTCAGCACAGGTGGCGCAGCTTATATCGAGCGCCATACAGCGCTGCTTACTTTGCTGAGGAAAAAGGGTTTTCGCGTGCATGGGGGTGCAGGGCTTAATCTGTGGTTACCCATCGCCGATGAGCGTGCAGTTGCTGAGCGGCTGTTTGATGCTGGTTGGCTCGTGCGTACGGGGCGTGATTTCTGTGTCGCCCCCCAGTCAGGCATTAGGATCACTTCCTCAAAAATGACTCCGCAACAGAGCATTGTGTTTGTTGACGCACTTCTCGCTGCGCGCCACGCAGTGGCAACGACACTCTCCGCTTGAGCTAGAAGCAAAAAAAGGATCAATGCCACCAAGTACTTCGGTTGGCATTGATCACCTCGCTCTCCGTGTAGAAAGCTAACCCCCCGCCGTGAACCTACGCTTCGGCCAATGCTTTATTGGCTCGTGCGGCTTGGTAAGCCCGAGCAGTTCCGAGACGCTTGGCCGTAATTGGCCCTGCCCGCTCTGTGACCGCGCGCAAGACATTTGAGGGGGCGCTTTTTGGTGAGCCCGCCTGAAATGGCGGTTCCGGATCGTAAGCCATATAGAGTTGTAGCTCCTGGGCTACTGTGTCTCCTCGCAACAACGAAGCCAGTACCAGCGAACCATCTATCCCGGAAGTCACTCCGCCAGCGCTGACAAATTTCCCATCAATGACAACGCGCTCATCACTTGGGATGGCTCCAAAATACGGGAGTGTTTCCATGGCAGTCCAATGGGTTGTCGCGCGCTTCCCCTCAAGCAGTCCAGCCCCGCCGCACAACAATGCGCCGGTACAAACTGAGAAAACGTACTTTGCGTTTGCGGCTTGCTTTCGGAGAAAAGACAGCACGACCTCATCGTGCATTAAGTCTTCCTGGCCATATCCGCCTGGAACAAGCAGTACGTCGAGTTGTGGAGCCTCATCCAACGTCGTGTCAGCCAACAACAGCATTCCGAAAAGATCACGAACCGGTTCCTTGTCCTTCCAAATAGTCAAAAAGGTCGAATTTGGCACACGCGCCAACGCTTCGAACGGGCCGGTGAAGTCGCACTGATCCATGTTCGGAAAAATCAGGCCGCCGATAGTCAGATGGGTTTCTAGTGGAATGGTCATGCTTGCTCCGACATCATCAAGGTTTGTGGTACAGCGTGAGTTATGTACCAGTACAATTATAGGCTATTGTCTTACCTGTCAATAAATTTTGGCTCGGCAGCCATGGCGTACCAGAAATTTCGGCATGAGGTTTTGCCCCTGAGATCACTGAGGCTGGGCTACTACCCCGGAATATCGGTAACAGCTTTTCGCCAAGTCAAACGCACCCTCGTTAGGTCACCTATGCGCATCCACGTCACTTTCATCGATCGAGTTGGTATCACCCAGGAAGTACTAGCCCTGCTTTGCGGGCGCAGTTTCAATTTGGATGCTGTGGAGATGGTCCCGCCGAATGTTTACATTGATGCTCCGACGCTTGGTGTCGAGGTGTTGGAAGAGTTGCGAGAGGCCCTTCTCGAAGTGCAGGGCGTGCAGGCGGTGAAAGTGGTCGACATCCTTCCTGGACAGCGTCGACACTTGCAGCTCGATGCGTTGCTTGCCGCCAGTTCCGACCCGGTGCTGGCGGTGGATGAATGCGGCCATGTGCTGCTGGCCAACCCTGCGCTGATTACTTTGTGCGGGTGCGAGCCTGCGGGTGAGTCACTGGCCAAGCTGTTCAATGATTCTGATTTATTGACTTCGCTGATCGAACACGCTTTTCGCTTGCCGATGCGAGAGGTTAGCCTCGGTGGGCAGACCTTGTTGCTCGATGCCATGCCGATCACTGAGGCCGGCGCTTTAATAACGCTCTACCAGCCGAGCCGAATCGTCGAGCGTCTGTCGGCGCTGCGCCATGACCATGCCGATGGGTTTGATGCGCTGCTCGGTGATTCCCCTCCCATTCATCTACTCAAGGCTCGCGCCCATCGCGTGGGAGTGCTCGATGCACCGCTGCTAATTCAAGGCGAAACTGGCACTGGTAAAGAGCTGGTGGCCCGCGCCTGTCATGCGATCAGCAGTCGGTGTGACGCGCCGTTCCTCGCTTTGAACTGCGCGGCATTGCCAGAGAACCTCGCCGAGAGTGAGCTGTTCGGCTACGCCGCGGGCGCCTTCACTGGCGCGCAACGGGGCGGGAAGCTTGGCCTGCTGGAACTGGCCGATCAAGGTACGGTATTCCTCGACGAAATCGGGGAAATGTCGCCGTATCTGCAAGCTAAGCTGCTGCGTTTTCTGAGCGATGGGTGTTTCCGTCGGGTTGGCGGGGATCGAGAGGTCAAGGTCAACGTAAGGATCCTCAGTGCGACACACCGCAACTTGGAAAAAATGGTTAGCGAAGGCCATTTTCGCGAGGACCTGTTCTATCGCCTCAACGTGCTCAACCTGCAGGTGCCGCCGCTGCGCGAGCGCGGCAACGACATCCTGTTGATGGCCCAGCACTTCATGCGGCAGGCCTGTGCGCAGATCCAGCGTCCGATTTGCCACCTGGCACCCAGCACCTTTCCCGCCCTGCTCGGCAATCGCTGGCCGGGCAACGTGCGACAACTGCAAAACGTGATCTTCCGGGCGGCAGCCATTTGTGAAACCCCTCTGGTGGATCTCGACGATCTGGACATTGCGCGCACGGCGGTGGAGCGGCAGAGCACTGCAGAGGTAACGAGCTTGGGGGAGGCTGTCGCAGGTTTTGAGAAAAACCTCCTTGAGCAGCTTTACAGCAGCTACCCCTCCAGCCGGCTACTGGCGGTGCGTTTGCAGACTTCACACAGTGCGATTGCCATCCGACTGCGCAAGTACCGTATTCCCGGTAGGCCTTGAAGTCTTGGGCGGGGTGCATGTTCGTTGCTACCAAAAGAACACTGTACGCAAATCAATACGCAGTATCGAAATCACGACAAAACCTTTGCGACCTGTCTACCTCGGCTTTCGCTTTCTGCCAGCCCGGACAATTGTATTTATTTCAATACGGCTAGTTCTAATTAACGCCTTTAAAAACTCGTAACTATATGATTTAAAAGAACTAATCTTAGTTGGCATTGCCCTTGCTAATTCCTCATCGGACGCGCTCGCTACCGAAGTCGAGCCTGCCTATCGCCATCCACCACCCGCCGTGGATGAGTCAGAACAATGAGGATTAGATATGAGCGAATTGCGTTTTACTGAAGATCACGAATGGCTGCGTATCGAAGCTGACGGAACTGTCACCGTCGGTGTCACCGCCTTCGCCCAGCAGGCGCTTGGGGATGTGGTATTCGTCCAGGTCCCGGAGTTGGGAAGTTTTAAAGCCGGTGCTGAGGTCTCGGTGCTTGAATCCGTCAAAGCCGCTAGCACCATCGGCATGCCACTCGCCGGCGACATCGTCGAAGCCAATTCAAAGCTCATTGATACCCCGGAACTGGTCAACGAAGACCCGTTCGGCGAAGGCTGGTTCTTCCGTTTTCAACCTACTGATCCGGCTGCGCTTGCACGAATGCTTGACCAGGTCGCCTACAACCAACTGATCCAAGACCAGGCCGACGAGTGAGGATGCCCCATGACTGCGCTCCTCGACACCCGTAATGAATTCATCGCTCGCCATATCGGCCCTCGTGCCGATGACGAGCAAGCCATGCTCCTCAGTCTCGGTTTTGAATCCCTGGAAGAGCTGACTGCGAGCGTGATTCCGGACAGTATCAAAGGTACCAGCGTGCTCGGTTTCGAGGACGGCCTGAGCGAAGCTGACGCCCTCGCCGCAATCAAGGCCATCGCTGGCGAGAACCAGTTGTTCAAGACCTTCATCGGCCAGGGTTACTACGGTACCTACACGCCGTCGCCGATCTTGCGCAACCTGCTGGAGAACCCGGCCTGGTACACCGCTTACACCCCATACCAGCCGGAAATTTCTCAGGGTCGTCTCGAAGCGCTGCTGAACTTCCAAACCCTGATCAGCGATCTCACCGGCCTGCCAATCGCCAACGCCTCGCTGCTCGACGAAGCCACCGCTGCTGCTGAAGCGATGACCTTCTGCAAACGCCTGAGCAAGAACAAAGGTAGCCAGGCGTTCTTTGCCTCCGTGCATTGCCACCCGCAAACCCTTGACGTGCTGCGCACCCGTGCAGAGCCGTTGGGCATCGACGTAGTAGTTGGTGACGAGCGTGACCTGAGCGACGTAACACCGTTCTTCGGCGCATTGCTGCAATACCCGGCGAGCAATGGTGACCTGTTTGATTACCGTGAACTGACCGAGCGATTCCATGCGGCCAACGCGCTGGTCGCGGTGGCCGCCGACCTGCTGGCCCTGACCCTTCTGGCCGCGCCGGGCGAATTTGGCGCTGACGTGGCCATCGGCAGCGCGCAACGCTTCGGTGTGCCACTGGGCTTCGGTGGCCCGCACGCCGCGTACTTCTCCACCCAGGAAACGTTCAAGCGCGACATGCCGGGCCGTCTAGTCGGTGTCTCGGTGGATCGCTTCGGCGAGCCGGCGCTGCGCTTGGCGATGCAAACCCGCGAGCAACACATCCGCCGTGAGAAAGCCACCAGTAACATCTGCACCGCACAGGTATTGCTGGCCAACATTGCCGGCATGTACGCCGTGTACCACGGCCCGAAAGGCCTGACGCAGATCGCTCAGCGTGTGCATCACCTGACCGCGATTCTGGCCAAAGGTTTAAGCACTTTGGGTTTGAACGTCGAACAAGCCAATTTCTTCGACACGCTGACGATCAAAACTGGCGGGCAAACCTCATCCTTGCACGTGCGGGCTCATTCACAACAGATCAACCTGCGCGTAGTGGATGCTGAACGTCTGGGCTTGTCTCTCGATGAAACCAGCACCCAGGCCGACGTTGAGAATCTGTGGAGTTTGCTGGCTGAAGGCAGCGCGCTGCCGGACTTCGCCACTCTTGCTGCGAGCGTGCAAAGCACCATCCCAGTGGCCTTGGTGCGCAAATCTCGAATCCTCAGTCACCCGGTGTTCAACCGTTATCACTCGGAAACTGAGCTGATGCGCTACCTGCGCAAGTTGGCGGACAAGGACCTGGCATTGGATCGCACCATGATCCCGCTGGGCTCGTGCACCATGAAACTCAACGCTGCCAGTGAAATGATCCCTGTGACCTGGGCCGAGTTCGGCGCCCTGCACCCGTTCGCTCCGGCCGAGCAAAGCGCCGGCTACCAGCAACTGACCGATGAACTGGAAGCGATGCTCTGCGCTGCCACCGGTTACGACTCGGTCTCGCTGCAGCCGAACGCCGGTTCCCAAGGCGAATACGCCGGCCTGCTGGCCATCCGCGCCTATCACCGGAGCCGTGGCGAAGACCGTCGCGACATCTGTCTGATCCCGTCGTCTGCCCACGGCACCAACCCGGCCACCGCGCAAATGGCTGGTATGAGAGTCGTGGTGACCGCCTGCGATGCTCTTGGCAACGTCGACATCGAAGACCTGCGCGCCAAGGCCATCGAGCACCGCGAACACCTCGCCGCGCTGATGATCACCTACCCGTCGACCCACGGCGTGTTCGAAGAAGGGATCCGCGAAATCTGCGACATCATTCATGACCACGGCGGTCAGGTGTACATCGACGGCGCCAACATGAATGCCATGGTCGGTCTCTGCGCGCCTGGCAAGTTTGGCGGCGACGTCTCGCATCTGAATCTGCACAAGACTTTCTGCATTCCCCACGGCGGTGGAGGCCCAGGCGTCGGCCCGATTGGCGTCAAGTCGCACCTGACGCCGTTCCTGCCGGGCCACGGCAAGATGAAACGCAAGGAAGGCGCGGTCTGTGCGGCACCGTTCGGCAGCGCGAGCATTCTGCCGATCACCTGGATGTACATCCGCATGATGGGTGGCGCGGGTCTCAAGCGCGCTTCACAGTTGGCGATCCTCAACGCCAACTACATTTCTCGTCAGCTCGAAGAGCACTACCCGGTGCTGTACACCGGCAGCAACGGTCTGGTGGCGCACGAGTGCATCCTGGATCTGCGCCCGCTCAAGGACAGCAGCGGTATCAGCGTCGACGACGTGGCCAAGCGCCTGATCGACTTCGGCTTCCACGCCCCGACCATGTCGTTCCCGGTCGCCGGCACGCTGATGATCGAGCCGACCGAAAGCGAATCCAAGGAAGAACTGGACCGCTTCTGCGACGCCATGATCCGTATCCGCGAAGAAATCCGTGCGGTGGAAAACGGCACCCTGGACAGGGATGACAACCCGCTGAAAAACGCCCCGCACACCGCGGCGGAACTGGTTGGCAAGTGGTCGCACCCGTACAGCCGCGAGAAGGCGGTTTACCCGCTCTACACCTTGGTCGACGCCAAGTACTGGCCGCCGGTTGGCCGAGTGGACAACGTGTTTGGCGATCGCAACCTGATCTGTGCCTGCCCGTCCATCGCCGACTACGCCTGAAAACAACAGAGGATCACACCATGTTTAGCAAACACGACCAGATCAAAGGCTACGACGACGAACTGCTAGCCGCGATTAACGCCGAGGACGTGCGGCAAGAACATCATATCGAGTTGATCGCCTCGGAAAACTACACGAGTCAACGGGTGATGGAGGCGCAAGGCAGCGGCCTGACCAACAAGTATGCCGAAGGCTATCCCGGCAAACGCTATTACGGTGGTTGCGAGCACGTCGACGTGGTCGAACAACTGGCCATCGACCGCGCAAAGCAATTGTTCGGCGCGGATTACGCAAACGTCCAACCGCACTCCGGTAGCCAAGCCAACGCGGCAGTGTTCTTGGCGCTGCTCCAAGCCGGTGACACTGTGCTGGGCATGAGCCTGGCCCATGGCGGGCATTTGACCCACGGCGCCAAAGTGAGTTTTTCCGGCAAACTCTACAACGCTAAGGAGTACGGTATCGACGTCCGTACCGGACTGATCGACTACGATGAAGTCGAGCGCTTGGCCGTCGAACACCAGCCGAAAATGATCATTGCCGGCTTCTCGGCTTACTCCAAAACCCTGGACTTTCCGCGCTTCCGCCAAATCGCCGACAAGGTCGGTGCTTACTTGTTCGTCGACATGGCCCATTTCGCCGGGCTGGTGGCGGTCGGGTTGTACCCGAATCCGCTTCCTTTTGCCGACGTGGTCACCACCACCACGCACAAGACCCTGCGCGGGCCACGTGGCGGCTTGATCCTCGCCAAGGCCAACCCGGAACTGGAGAAAAAGCTCAATGCCGCCGTGTTCCCCGGTGGCCAAGGTGGCCCACTGATGCACGTGATCGCGGCCAAAGCGGTGTGCTTCAAGGAGGCGTTGGAGCCGGAGTTTAAGTCCTATCAGGCGCAAGTAATCCGCAATGCCCAAGCCATGGCGAAGGTATTTATTGAGCGCGGTTACGACGTAGTGTCCGGTGGTACCGACAACCATCTGTTCCTGGTCAGCCTGATCCGGCAGCGTCTGACCGGCAAGGACGCCGATGCGTCCCTAGGTCGCGTCGGCATTACGGTGAACAAGAACGCCGTACCCAACGATCCACAGTCGCCGTTTGTGACCTCCGGGTTGCGCATCGGCACACCAGCGATTACCAGCCGCGGCTTCAAGGAGGCCCAGAGTATCGAAGTGGCTGGCTGGATCTGCGACATCCTCAACCACCTCGGCGATGCTGATGTCGAGGCCCACATCGCCCGACAAGTCGCAGCCTTGTGCAGCGACTTCCCGGTGTATCGCAGCTGAGTTACTGAACTCAATAAGCGCAGGAACGAGCTGATCCGTTCCTGCGCTAGGACTTCATTTTGGAATCATTCGATGCCACGAATCACCAAGCGTGAGGCGGTTAATCCGTTCCCACAAAATTATGTGTCAAACCGAAGATCGCGCCAATTCGTCTAATAAGAAACCGGAGAACAACCATGTCGTTAAGCGTGTTCGACCTGTTTAAAATTGGCATCGGCCCCTCCAGTTCCCACACTGTCGGCCCGATGCGCGCCGCTGCACGTTTTGTCGAAGGCATGCGCCATGAAGGGCTACTAGCGGCAATCACTAGCGTCAAAGTCGAACTTTACGGCTCGCTAGGCGCTACCGGCAAAGGGCATGGCAGCGACAAGGCTGTGTTGCTGGGGCTTGAAGGTGAGCACCCGGATACCGTGGATACCGAAACGGTCGCTGCCCGTCTGCAGGACATTCGCGGCAACAGTCGTCTGAACCTGCTCGGCGAACACAGCATTGCGTTCAACGAGAAAGAACACCTGGCAATGATCCGCAAGCCGCTGGCCTATCACCCCAACGGCATGATCTTTCGCGCGTTCGACGCTGCGGGCTTGCAGATTCGTAGCCGCGAGTACTACTCGGTCGGCGGCGGTTTCGTCGTTGATGAAGATGCCGCCGGCGCCGACCGAATTGTCGAAGACGCCACACCGCTGACCTTCCCGTTCAAAAATGCCAAGGATCTGCTCGGTCATTGCAACACCTTTGGGCTGTCGATCAGTCAGGTGATGCTGACCAATGAAAGTGCCTGGCGTCCGGAAGCAGAAACCCGCGCCGGCCTGCTGAAAATCTGGCAAGTGATGCAGGACTGCGTCGACGCCGGTTGCCGCAACGAAGGCATCCTGCCCGGCGGGCTGAAGGTCAAACGGCGGGCGGCGGCACTGCACAGGCAATTGTGCAACAACCCGGAATCGGCGCTGCGCGATCCACTGTCGGTGCTGGACTGGGTGAATCTGTACGCGTTGGCGGTCAACGAAGAAAACGCCAACGGCGGGCGTGTGGTCACCGCGCCCACCAACGGTGCGGCGGGCATCGTCCCGGCGGTTTTGCATTACTACATGCGCTTCATTCCCAGCGCCAACGAGGACGGCGTCGTGCGTTTCCTGCTGACGGCCGCCGCCATCGGCATTCTCTACAAAGAAAACGCCTCGATCTCCGGCGCCGAAGTCGGCTGTCAGGGTGAAGTCGGAGTGGCCTGTTCAATGGCGGCCGGCGCCTTGTGTGAAGTACTCGGCGGCACCGTGCAGCAAGTGGAAAACGCCGCTGAAATCGGCATGGAACACAACCTCGGCCTGACCTGCGATCCGATTGGCGGGCTGGTACAAGTGCCTTGCATCGAGCGCAACGCCATGGGCTCGGTGAAAGCCGTGAACGCGGTGCGCATGGCGTTGCGTGGTGACGGTCAGCACTTTGTCTCCCTCGACAAGGTCATCCGCACCATGCGCCAGACCGGCGCCGACATGAAAAGCAAATATAAGGAAACCGCCCGTGGCGGTTTGGCAGTCAACATTATCGAGTGCTGATGCGCGCTCATTCGCATCTGCACACATTTTCAGGAGCTGCATATGTCCACCGAACAATTGTTGAAAACCCCCTTGCACGCACTGCACCTCGAACTCGACGCCCGCATGGTGCCGTTCGCCGGCTACGACATGCCGGTGCAATACCCGTTAGGCGTGATGAAAGAACACCTGCATACCCGCGACCAGGCCGGGCTTTTCGACGTCTCGCACATGGGCCAGATCCGCCTGACGGGTGTCAATGCCGCCAAGGCCCTAGAGACTCTGGTACCGGTGGACATCATTGACCTGCCGGTGGGCATGCAACGCTATGCGCTATTCACCAACGACGCTGGCGGCATCCTCGACGACCTGATGGTCGCCAACCTTGGGCATGACGAACTGTTCCTAGTGGTTAACGCTGCTTGCAAGGATCAGGACCTAGCGCACCTGCGCAAACACATTGGCGAGCAATGCACCATCGAGTCGCTGTTCGAAGAGCGTGCGCTGCTGGCGCTGCAAGGCCCGACGGCCGTTATCGTACTGGCACGACTGGCACCGGAAGTGGCAAAGATGACGTTCATGCAGTTCGCCCGCGTGAAACTGCTGGGCATTGACTGCTTTGTCAGCCGTTCGGGTTACACCGGTGAAGACGGTTTCGAAATCTCCGTACCGGCCGACAGCGCCGAAGCCTTGGCTCGCGCTCTGTTGGCAGAACCGGAAGTGGAAGCCATCGGTCTCGGTGCGCGCGACTCCCTGCGCCTGGAAGCGGGCCTGTGCCTCTACGGTCACGACATGAGCATTGATACCACCCCGATCGAAGCAAGCTTGCTGTGGGCCATCTCTAAGTCGCGTCGTGCCGATGGCGCACGTGCTGGTGGTTTCCCGGGCGCAGAAACCGTATTCGCTCAGCAACAAGGCGGCGTTAGCCGCAAGCGTGTAGGCCTCTTGCCGCAAGAGCGTACGCCTGTTCGTGAAGGTGCACAGATTATTGATAAAGCTGGCGATGTTATCGGGACGGTTTGCAGTGGAGGTTTCGGCCCGACGCTAAATGCCCCTTTAGCGATGGGCTATGTGAACAGCGCCCACTTTTTAAGCAACGACGATGTCTGGGCGGTCGTGCGCGGAAAACATATTCCGATGAAAATTGCCAAAGCACCGTTTGTACCACAGCGCTACTTCCGAGGCTGATGCCTCAACGTTATGAGTTGATGGAGAGCGTATGAGCACATTACAAAAACCATTCCAAACGTCCCAAGTGAAAGTGGAGGCAGGTGTTAAATTACGTGGCGCGGAAAAGGTCGCTCGAATTCCGGTCAAAATTATTCCAACCGATGAATTTCCACGTAAGCCGGATTGGATACGAGTACAAATTCCGGTCAGTCCCGAGGTAGAACGAGTTAAGCAAATTCTTCGTAAACACAAACTACATAGTGTCTGCGAAGAAGCGTCCTGTCCGAACCTAGGTGAGTGTTTTTCTGGAGGCACGGCAACCTTCATGATCATGGGTGACATCTGCACCCGTCGCTGTCCGTTCTGCGATGTCGGTCACGGCCGCCCGAAACCCTTAGACGCTGATGAACCCCGCAACTTGGCGATTGCCATTGCTGACCTGCGCCTGAAATACGTGGTCATTACCTCGGTCGATCGCGATGACTTGCGCGATGGTGGCGCCCAGCACTTTGTCGATTGCCTTCGCGAAATCCGTAAGCGATCGCCAGGTGTCCAGCTGGAGACCTTGGTCCCGGATTATCGTGGCCGTATGGACGTCGCATTGCAGATAACAACCAGTGAGCCACCTGACGTATTCAACCACAACCTCGAGACTGTACCGCGGCTGTATAAAGCGGTACGACCGGGTTCGGATTTCGAGTGGTCCCTGGATCTCTTGCAAAAGTTCAAGCTGCTGGTACCGAATGTACCGACCAAGTCAGGTCTCATGCTAGGACTTGGGGAAACCAATGAAGAAGTCATGGATGTCATGAGACGCCTGCGTGAGCATGACATTGACATGCTTACCCTTGGCCAATACCTACAGCCTTCGCGTAATCATTTGCCAGTTCAGCGTTTCGTTCATCCGGACGAATTTGCCTGGTTCGCGGAGGCAGGTAGCCGCATGGGCTTCAAGAATATTGCATCCGGACCATTGGTGCGCTCGTCATACCATGCCGATCAACAAGTTGAATTGATCGCCAACTCAAAGCTATAGAGTGGGATGGCCAGGACTACGTCCTCAGCGATGGGGACGATACATAGCTAAGCAATACACTCTTGCATGGCCGACCGTCTTGGGCCGTATCCAAGAGCTTGGGCTGGTGGTGATTCAATCGGATGCTTAGAGCTTGTGTGGGTAAGCGTGTGGCTATCACCCTAGCAACGCTGTCCATTCAAGATCTTTGTCTTTCATAGGTTTACCGTTGTACCTATTACAGAAAGCCAATATTTCTCCGGTAATCGCTAATGCAATGCTAGCAGGATTATCGCCACCTAAATCCAATCCAACCGGAGAATGAAGTCGCTTCAAATCCTCGTTATCCAAGGCTGAATCAATATCTGCTAACAGTCGCTCAGTTCGGCTCCTAGGGCCCAACTGCCCGATGTAAGCAGCCTTATACCTTAGCGCGAGCGCCAACCAGTAAGTATCTTGCTTTAGACTGTGTGTCATCACCACGACGGCAGCATCTGCGACAAGTGCTTCAAGAGCGTCAGCGTCCTGAAACTGCACACACTTGACCTCGTCCGCCTCGGGAAATGCATTGCGCCGGGCAAAATGAGGTCTCGAGTCTATAACGCTGACATGCCACCCCTGTGTTTTAGCGATACGCACCAGTGGTGGCACATCATGTCCTGCTCCGAAGATGACCAACCTGACAGGTGCTGGAATGAATTCGAAGAAAACTTCTCTGGCGATACCCTCCTGGACCAAGTGCCTTAGTGTAGAGCGCTGCTCTTGCAACGTTTCCTTGAGGCATTTCATTATCGATAAATTAAAATGGGCATTATTTATCTCTGATTTGAACTCACCCAGTGGTCCCAATGCTGCGGTTGCACCTGTTTCTAGATCGGGAGCGTTGAGGATCGTGGCGACAGCTGCAGGCATTCGAATGAGCTGAGCTTGTTGAAGCATTTCTACCGATAGGGGAACGTGTCCGGGCGAAATCCGTTCAAGAATCAAATGTATTGTTCCGTTGCAGCCTAGGCCGAACGTGAGTTCGGCGTCATCTCCATCATCCTCAGTATCCCCTGTTGAATAACTGCGTAAAATCCGTCCCGTAGAAGATGTCATCCACCAAGCTTTCCTAGCAACGTCGCTTTCAAGGCAGCCGCCGCTTACCGTGCCTATGGTCCTGCCTTGAGGAAAAATTAGCATCCTTGCGCCTGGCCTGCGATACGCCGATCCTTCAGTTTTGACTACAGTTGCCATTACGAGATCATACCCTTCAGACTGGGCAGAACTAATGGTACTCAATAACGAATCGGTCTCGGACATAGTCGTTTCTCACCAGGGAATCCAGCTAAACGATAAATAAGTAGTCTTGTTAGTCGATTAGGAACCAGGATTTAATTCAAAGCGGAAAAGAAAATTGCACCCAAATCTTATCGCCTTCTGGACCATTTTTAACGCCAAGCTCATGTTGCCATTTTACCGCAACACCAGCTGCCTGATTGAAATACCATAAAATCTGCGGTCCGACTCCAAATTTCCTGAGACGATTGCCGTCTCCAACAGTATCGTCATCAAGCTTGTCGTCTTGTATCTGTTGCGTGTAAAAACCGGTGAGGCCAAATTGAAGCTGTGGTAGGTCTTTGAAGAAAGAGTAGTTAACGTCGAGATCAGTATTTATTACTCCGCCGGAGCGATAATTAGTGTCATGGTTTTTGGAGTTAAAGACGACTACAGATTGGGCCGACATTTCCAAGCGTGGAGTCGGCGTGTAGGTAACTGCAGCTTCCGCACTATATCCATAATAGTTATACGAAGGATTAGCTAAGCGATTTTTATCAAAGCGTCCCAGGGGGACGTATAGGCTGGGGCCGAACATGAAATGTAGATCGCCCAGCTGATATGTAAAATACAACAGATTTAAATATGCGTAGTTCAAGCCCGCAGTCTTATCGTGCGTTCCAGCTGCGTCTATATCGATGGAGTTACCAGCAAAGGTTGCTCCAGTACTGAGGTTCCATCCATTAACGTTTGTGTCCCACGTATGCATCACTCTTGCGGCCGTCGCCACCACGTCTAGTTTGAAATCGGGCACCATTTCTCGCCCTTTTGAATCGACAAATTTATCGGCATGATAGTACTGTGTGTAGCTGTAGAACTGGGTCTGTCCTGGTTGCGGCATAATTGCAGCCATAACGCTTTGCACACCAGATGGCCACTGTGAATTCCCATTCTCAGTGCTTTGAGCCACGAGCGAATAACTCGATAGGCAAAACATGAGCGCGTAGACCACTGATCGGCACAAACAGGCGATAATACCTGATGCTTGTTCTTTTGTGATTACGTTCATTACGGTGCTCCATTTTATTTTTATTGTTTAAGCGTTTTGACATCGCGCAACGCGCGAAACGTAAAGCGAGCTATCTATTTGATCCGAGCAATCTTTAGTTGGAACTCAATTAAATAGGTTGCAAGCGCCTTGGTTAGCAGTGCCGACAATAGCTTGATTTGCAACAAGGCGATTGCTTATTAATTCTTTTAACGGAGACGAGATATGTATTGATCTATAGCGCCAAAGACACTTTCTCCGTTTGGATGAAAAACTTCCATTCGAACTTTATCTCCAAATTTCATGAAGTTCGTTTTGATTTCACCCTGATCAAATTTTTCGATGGCGCGCTTTTCCGCTATTGTTGCGGAGCCGCGTGATCGATCACGATTTGATAGTGTTCCTGAGCCGATGATGGTGCCTGCACTCAGGCGGCGGGTTCTCGCTGCATGCTCAATCAGTTGCAGAAAGTCAAAATCCATTTCGCAACCGTTGGGATTACCCACACGTTGTCCGTTCCATTCGACATTAAGATCAAGGGACAGTCGACCGTTGCTCCATGCTGAGCCCAGCACATCCGGTGATACTGCGACCGGCGCAAAACTAGTAGAGGGTTTCGATTGAAGAAACCCAAAACCGGTTGCCATCTCACGGGGCGCCAAAGCTCGTAAGCTCACATCGTTGAGTAGCATGACTAATTTGATATGACCCTCTGCCTCGGCCGCTGTTGTGCCCATAGGCACATCATCCACAACAACTGCAAACTCGCCCTCAAAGTCAATATTGTCATCTTCTGATGGAAGAACAATGTTGTCTCGAGGTCCGATAAAATCATCAGATGCACCTTGGTACATCCATGGAGTTATGCGGTCTAGAGGAAATTTTTCAAGTTTAAATGCTTCTATCATAAGCTCGCCGTGATTCATAAAGGCCGAGCCGTCCAACCATTGATAAGTGCGAGGAAAGGGGGCGGCCAGCAACCGATCATCTAAATCGAATGCCTCTGCGATGCTGCCATTATTTAACTTGACATAAACCTGGCGAAGTTCAGGTTCGGTGATGTCCCAGCGTGCGATAGCATCAATGAGTTTGTCGGCGATGCGCGTTACCATTACCGCGCGCTTTAAGTCCGCGGATACAACCACCAAACGGCCGTCTTTGCTAGTATCCTTTAACGTTCCAAGTTTCATTTTTCGCTCCGTTGGATTAGTTTTTTTAGGCGATAAAGTTCGTCACGCATATTTAGTGCACGAAGCGTTGGGGCGATTATTCGCGAGCTAGCGAGGAACTATTATTGCTCCGTAATTATTGATTACTAAGCACACGCTTCAACCACAACCAAAAAGCAGTAAACCATGTGCTGCCGCGAGAGTTATCCTCAACTGTACGAAGATCTCGTTCTTGTTCGCCGTTGTTTACAGATTCTATTTCGTTCGCAAGTGCAGGCATCTCTATAGTTGTTGCGAATTTTTTAAAGAACTGTTCGGTCATGGCTTTAGCTGTCGAATCAATCAGGCGACCGCCCAACTGGGCTAACTTTCCACCGATCTGCGTCGCTGCCGTATACCGCAGCAAGGTTGCCTCTCCTTGCTCAACAAGCTCAACCGTTGCGCTACCTTTTGCAAAACCCGCAGCTCCTTGTCCGGAGAAACTTAGCTTGTAACCAACTGGCGGCAGTATGTCCGATAATGTGACGCTGCCTTGTAGCTTCGCGGTGATGGGGCCCACCCTTAAGGCTGCACTCGCATTCATCTGCGTCGGTGAGACACTTTCAATTTTCTCGCAGCCAGGAATGCATGCCCTCAATATCTCAATATCATTTAAAGCAGCCCAGACATCGGTGCGGGAAGCTATAATTAGTCGTTCACCATTCATGTCCATGGATTTTTACCGCCTTATTATCTTTGTAGTGTTCAATGTTCTATCGAGACAGTTTGCTTAGCGCATCGTGCAATCGAGAGGGTGTCATCGGCAGTTCATTAACGAATAGGCCTACATCACTGAAGGCGTCGTCGATGGCTGAGGCAATTGCAGGTATAGAGGCAAGACGCCCTCCCTCACCGCATCCCTTAATCCCAAACTCCGTGTATGGAGATGGTGTCTCCAGATGATCAACAATGAAGTCAGGAACTTCAGAGGCAGTTGGGATCATGTAGTCTGCAAGAGACGCCGTGCTTAACTGGCCATTCTCGTCATAATGGTACTGTTCGTATAAAGCTGTCCCTATGCCTTGGGCGATACCGCCTCTGATTTGTCCATCGATGAGTTTGGGATTTACTACGGTGCCTGCGTCGTGAACCGCAACATATTTCACAATTTCGACCTTCCGCGTTTCCTCATCTATCTCCACAACGGCGACGTGAACGGCATGGCCAACTATCGGATAAAAGACTCCCAAGTCACTTCGATCTGCGTTAGGTAGCGATGCGTGAGGGTGGTCATAGGTGTAACGCGCAACCAAGCCGCTGTTGTAGTCCTCGCCCTCCGGCAATGCCAAGCGGAAGGAGTGTGCGAATGTTGAGATATCGCTGAAACTCATTTGCCTTTCAGGTTGATCGATACATCGCACGGTCTCATCCATCACCTCAAACTCCTCGGCTTTTCCTCCAAGAACATGGGATGCTATCTTAAGCATCTTGCTTTTTAGGGCCCGCGTTGCACCTGCGATTGCGCCTGCGATCATCGTGGTGTATCGGCTGCCAGCCGGACCGACGGAGGGCATTCCCGAGTCGGTATCTCCATACATGACATTGACCCGATCTGGTGTCATTGACATGTATTCGGCTACCAGTTGCACAACCATTGTCTCTGGACTGTTTCCCCAGTTCGGCGCGTAAATGGTCACTACAGCTGAACCAGATGCATCTATCCGTACCTGCACGCTTTCTGGCGTGCTGGATATGGGGAATGGGTGATTGGGATCAAGAAACCATAATTCGGTAACGCTCAATACACTTCGCTCGTTTACCGCAGAGATGCCGATGCCGAGCCGCTTACCAGTTCCCTTCAACGAAGTTTTCCGATCTTGAAGCTCGGCCATATTGGCGAGTTCTAATGCACGCGTCAGTACCGGAACATAGTCACCGCTGTCAAAGATGTTTCCGTGTGGCAGCCGGTAAGGAAATTCGGAAGGGGAAATGTAGTTCGCTTTCCGAAGAGCGATCCGGTCAATGCCAAGCTCGACAGCTGCAGCATCTACAAGCCTTTCGATTACAAAATTTCCAACCTCACCCCCGAAGCCGCGGTAGGGGGCTTGCTGGGTTTTATTGGTGAGCACCGCGCGAACTTCGTATTCCAGGGCTGGAATACGATAAGGACCAGTGGCCTGGGCAAGCGCATTGCCATGTGATCCTAGCGAGAGCTGAAAATAAGCGCCGTAATCGTCTATTACATCCAAGTGCAGCGCAGTGAACAGTCCATTGGCATCAACGGCTAATGAGGCCTCGTAAATCCGGTCAGAGGCGTGTTGATTGCCGTTGGTCATGTGCTCAAGCCGATCCTCCACATACTTGACCGGACGATTGATCGCGCGAGCCAACACTGCGGCAATTATGGGTGCATGGAACATGGCAACTTTGCCACCGAAACTTCCGCCCGCATTCAATGCTGGGAAATTCACTTGGTGGGGGGCCACCTGTAGACTGCCTGCAAGTAATGGCAGTACTGTCGCAGGCATCGACAAATTGGACCAGATAGTAAATTTCCCATCAGCAGGGTCAAATGACGCAACTGCACCGCTGGTTTCTATAGGCTGTGGTCCCACGCGCGGCCAGCGGAAGCTTCGTCTCACTACGTGCGCAGCGTTCGCATAAGCTTCGTCGACTGGCCCCCACTTATAGTGGTGGTGAGCCACAAGGTTTGTCCCTAGTTCTGGGTGGAGCAGGCCATCTCCAGTTGCATTCGCGGCAAGCTTCATATCGGCCTGAACGGGAAGTTCTTCGTATTCCACCTCGATTAGCGCGAGCGCGTCTTCTGCGATGTACCGGTCCAAAGCTGCTACTACGGCGACTGGTTCGCCTACGTGCCGAACTTTGCCGACCGCAATACAATGTTGTGGCACGGGGACACCACTCAGCGATGGTAATGGACCACTAACCATCGCAACTTCTGCTCCAGTCATGACGCACAATACGCCCGGCAGCGCTTTTGCAGCTGATGTGTCGATTCGCACAATCCGCGCGTGGGCATAAGGGCTAGGAAGAAGCGCGGCATGTGCCATTCGCGGCAACTCAATGTCATCAACGAACCGGCCTCGGCCGAGTAGCAGACGCAAATCTTCTCGGCGCACTACGTTTTTGCCAACCCAACGATTTTTTCCGGACTCTGGGAGTGTCATGACAATTCCTCGTGCGGAATAACATCGATTGAGGTGAGCGCAGTTTGAATCGCATCCAGGATCGTCTCGTAACCAGTGCACCGGCAAAGGTTGCCAGACATGTGCTCCCTGATCTCCTCACGCGAGAGGACTTCGCCGGTTCTCATTAATTCAGTCACGGTCATCAAAATGCCAGGTGTGCAGAATCCACATTGCAATCCATGACAGCTACGGAAAGCCTCTTGCAATGGATGTAGATCTTGGCCGGCAGGAGCCACAAGACTCTCAACAGTTTCCACGATGGCTTGATCGACCTGAACGGTGAACGTAAGACACGAGCGCACCGATTTACCGTTGACGATCACCGTGCAGGCACCGCATACGCCATGTTCACAGCCGACATGCGTGGCTGTCAGACCTAAATCCTTACGAAGAAAGTCTGATAGGAGGAGCCGAGGCTCGATCGTCGCGTGATGATCCACGCCGTTTACGTTGACCTGAATCGAATGCTTATTCACGTTATTGAACCTCCGAAGCGCGCAGAAAAGCAGTTCTGATTGCACGTCCAACTAGCGTGCTTGCGAGGTCTATACGGTACTCGCTCGAAACGCCTGGAGATTCAGTGAAATCAGTAGATGTTGCGATGACTGTCAGTGCTGCGTTAATACAGGCTCCGCATACGCCATGTTCACATCCGAGGTGCATGCCGGTAAGACCCGTATCCTTACGAAGAAAGTCGGATAGGAGGAGTCGGGGCTCGACTGTTGCGTGATGGTCTATGCCGTTTACATTGACCTGGATAGGGTGCTTATTCACGTTACTGTGCCTCCGAAGCGCGCTGAAATGCAGTCCTGATTGCGCGACCCGCAAGCGTATTTGCGAGATGCTTACGGTACTCACTCGACACGCCTGGAGAGTCAGTGAAATCAATAGATGTTCCGATGGCTGTCAGTGCTGCATCGATGCGATCAGCCGTAACTCGAGTACCGATCAGCGCCCCTTCTGCTTCATAGACTCGGGTTGACCTATCAGTCACTCCGCTCAAAGAAATCGACACCGCTATACATTTACCGTTGGATAGCTCCATCAGTACCGCGACCGCAACGATTGCGAAATCACCTTTGCGGCTTGAAACCTCCTCGAAAGCCCACCCACTCGTTCTACGCAAAGGAACTCTGATTTCCACCAATAGCTCGTTGGGAGCAATGGAGGTCTGGAGCGAGCTGATGAAGAATTCATCTGCTCGGACGGTTCGGGTTGACGTGGAAGATCGGAGGACAAATTGCGCATCGTACGCGAGCATTACTGCAGGCATTTCCGACGCAGGATCTGCATGGGAGAGGTTCCCACCGATGGTCCCTCGATTGCGGACAGTATGGTGGGCGACGTGTTCGTAGGCGTCCCGGATCAGCGGGCACACATCGTGAGCCGCAGTCCAGTTTTTCAACGTGTTGTGGCGAGTTAACGCCCCTATCAGAAGATCTCTGCCTTCTACTCTGCAATAGTCCAACTCGGTCAATTGATTGATGTCAATCAACACCTCAGGAGCTAGAGTTCTGAAATTCATCATGGGGATGAGGCTTTGGCCGCCGGCTAGAACCTTGGCGTCCCTATCGGAAGTGTTTTCCAGGGCGGCAAGCGCCTCATTGAGGTCGGCAGGAAGCACGTATTCAAAATCACAAGGCTTCATCTTGATTTCACCTCCAGTTCCTATCCTTAGGACAGGTGGAACTTTTTATTGTGGCAACCGTACCGCGGTCTCGGATGTGAAGCCGTGGGCCCATCGGTGCTCAGGCGACGACATAGCTCCAAATTAATAAATATATATATTTATGTCAAGGACAGGGCCGTCGCCAAAAACCCTATGCATATCCTACAGATGAGAGAGTGAATAGATTATGCAAGTTGCTGTTTTATAACGTATTTATTTTTAATCGAGCTTGCGGAGCGTTCGCTCTTTCAAAAAACCACCAGATGCCGCCGATAAATATATTTATTTCTGACCGGCGGTTAACCGCCTGTGCTATTCATGAATCTCACGATTTCGACGCTGTCATTGGAAAAGTGGTGCTGCCTTGGTTTGAGCTTCATGGCGTCATGGATGCTGTGGGTAACAAGGTCGGTATTCGTTGGATCGGAGCGTAAAATCGCTTTTAAATCAATCGAGTTCTCGTGACCAAGGCAAAGCAGTAGGCGACCTTCAGCTGTAAGCCTTATGCGATTACACGTATCGCAGAAGTTGTGGCTATGGGGCGAGATGAAGCCGATTCGAGTGGTAGGGGCGTGGGCCACCTCCCAATAACGGGAGGGGCCTGAACTGGTATAGGACGAAGCAAGAAGTGTGTAGCGTTGACTGATACGTTCGCGGAGATATGCACTCGAGCAGAAAGTCTGCTCCCGGCCGTGTTCGGTGATCACGCCCAATGGCATCTCTTCGATGAACGAGACGTCTAGCTGGCGATCGATTGCGAAGGCCACTATGTCGTTGACCTCATGGTCGTTTCGACCCTTCAGCATGACGCAGTTGAGCTTTATCTTTTTAAAACCAACGGCTCGCGCAGTATCGATACCTTTGATCACCGACGTCAGATTCCCAGTGCGAGTAAGTGACTTGAATAGGGAGGGGTCTAGGCTATCTAGGCTTACGTTCAGTCGATCAACACCCGCACTGAACAACGGCTCGGCTAGAGATTCCAGGCGAGAGCCGTTAGTCGTCATGCACAATTCCTCCAGTCCTGGTATGGCCTTTATACTTTCGCATAGCGCAGCAATTCCGGGTCGAATCAGCGGCTCTCCACCAGTCAACCGGATTTTGCGTACGCCAGCTCTTACGAACGCAATAGCAAGGTTGTGAATTTCGTTCAAAGTGAGAATGCTCGACCTTGGTAGAAAGGTCATTTCCTCACTCATGCAATAAACGCAGCGAAAGTCACATCGATCGGTGACTGACATACGTAGGTAATTAATGTGTCGTCCAAACGTGTCCGTGAGAGTGGATGTCATTGGCAAGATTCACTCCTGATGTGCCAAGCTCGGGCAATTGTTTGCTGAGGTTGGGGGGCGCCATTGATCACTTTACTCCTGAATTTATTGAAATGAATACACAAAATATATAGATTTATGGCTTAGCGCCTCATCCCGCTCTACGATCGCGCGGGTATCAAGACATATCGGACTATCAAAAATGAGCGCAACAATCGCAGTGCCAGAGTCAAAAACACAGGCGGAGCTAGCGATGGAGGTTTTGAAAAAAGCCATCTTGGGTGGAGATCTGCCTCCGGGTGAAAAACTCCATATTCATGACCTATCTGCTCGATACAAGCTGGGCGTTACTCCGGTGCGTGAGGGACTTTCCCGACTGGCGTCGCTTGGATTGGTAGTCGCTTTGGGACAGCGGGGATTCCGGACAGCCGTGGCCAGTCAAGAAGATTTCCGAGACACGATAAACACCCGCACGTTGATCGAATCCGAAGCCCTGAGACTCTCGGTTCGCAAAGGCGGGGCAGCTTGGGAGGCCGCAGTTCTGGGTGCTCTACAACAAATGGAAGACTACATCCCCATAGTGCCTGGCGTGATTGCAGAGGGTGATGAGGGGTTTGATAGATTGCATAAGCAATTCCATATGAGCTTGATTTCCGCATGCGGATCCGAGCGCATGCTTCGCTATTGCAGCGAGCTTTATGACCAAGCGTATCGTTATCGCAGAATCTTCATGAGCCAGCCACGCCCCCGCATCCTATTCGAGAATGATCATCGCGAGCTTGCAATGCACGCACTTGGACGAGAAGAGGGTCGTGCATCCGCGTTTTTAGAGCTTCACCTTGCTACACCGTTCATCGCAATCTACGGCGAAAGGAGCGTGCGTGATGAGTTCGCCGAGAACGGAAGCCCAACCAACGCTTGACTGAAATATATATATTCTCCATATTTGCGTTGTCAGCTAGCTGAAGCAGCGGCGATAGCCATTAGGGTCGAGATCCAGTCAGATTCGCTTATAGCCAATCACTCTCCCGGCACCCAAACAATAATAATCTTGGAGAAACTCATGAACAGTCCTTCATTCCGTCGCGTGGTCACGGGGCACAACTCAGCTGGTCAGGCTGTCATTACCGAAGACGGCCCTCCTCCGCGAGTTGCGTATATCGGAGATGAGTCTGGTCCAATTTTCTACGAAGTCTGGAGTACATTGCAGACGCCAGCTCGCATTGATCGGTCTTCGTCGGAACCGCACGAGAATGGTATTAAGCTCGCCCCGCCCACGAACGGTACCCGAATCCGGGTTGTAGATTTTCCACCAGAAGGAGACAGTTTGAATGACCTATCGCCTGAAGAGGCACGTGCACGATTTGCAGAAGTAGGTGCTGAATACGCTTCTTCGCATGATGGGGTCACCTCGCGACACGCATACATGCATCGGACAGAGACGATTGACTACGGGATCATTCTAGAAGGCGAGATTACGCTGATTATGGATGAAGGCGAGGTCACGGTCAGCGCTGGCGATATCGTCGTTCAGCGGGGGACCAATCATGGTTGGTCGAACCGGTCTGACAAAAATTGCCGCATCGCATTCGTCCTAATCGACGGTAAGTTTGATCGCGACATTGCCTGACAATTTCTCTCTCGTCACGCGTCAGTCCGATCCCAATACCGACGGAGTATCCGATGTCTAACCCTACAGTCTATATCGTCAGCTCTTTCAGAGCTGCAATGGGTTCCTTCAATCATGTCTGACTATAAGGCACCTTTGCGCGATATGCGTTTCGTGCTCAACGAAGTATTCGACGTGTCCAAGCTGTGGGCTCAATTACCTTCCCTGGCCGACGTGGTGGATGAAGACTCTGCCAACGCTATTCTGGAAGAAGCCGGCAAAATCACTGCCGGTATAGTCGCCCCGCTGAACCGCAGCGGCGATGAGGAAGGCTGCACTTGGAACAACGGTGCGGTGAAAACTCCGGCCGGTTTTCCGGAAGCCTACAAAACATACGCTGAAGGCGGTTGGGTAGGGATTGGCGGTGACACGCTGTTCGGTGGCATGGGCATGCCCAAGGTGATCTCCGCGCAAGTCGAAGAGATGGTCAACTCGGCCAACCTGTCATTCGGCCTCTACTCGATGCTCACCGCTGGTGCCTGTTTGTCGATCAACGCCCACGCCAATGAAGAGCTGAAAGAGAAATACCTGCCGAACATGTACGCCGGCGTCTGGACCGGCTCGATGTGCCTGACCGAACCGCACGCTGGCACCGACTTAGGGACAATCCGCACCAAAGCCGCCCCTCAAGCCGATGGCAGTTACAAAATCAGCGGCACCAAGATCTTCATCACCGGCGGTGAGCACGACCTAAGCGAGAACATTATTCACCTGGTGCTAGCCAAGCTGCCGGATGCACCGGCCGGGCCGAAAGGCATATCACTGTTTCTGGTGCCCAAGTTCATGGTCAACGCCGAGGGGCGACTGGGCGAGCACAATGCGCTGTCTTGTGGCTCGATCGAGCACAAGATGGGCATCAAGGCTTCCAGCACCTGCGTGATGAATTTCGATGGCGCCACCGGCTGGATCGTCGACGCGCCGAACCGTGGTTTGGCGGCGATGTTTACTATGATGAATTACGAACGCCTTGGCGTCGGCATTCAGGGCCTGGCCACTGGCGAGCGTTCCTACCAGAGCGCGATCAACTATGCCCGCGAGCGCGTTCAGAGCCGGGCGCCAACCGGCCCGGTAGCGAAAGACAAGATCGCTGATCCGATCATCGTCCATCCCGACGTACGTCGCATGCTGCTGACCATGAAGGCGTTAAACGAGGGCGGCCGTGCTTTTTCCAGCTACGTTGCCCTGCAACTCGATACCGTCAAATTCAGCGAGGAGCCGACCGTGCGCAAGCGCGCCGAAGAACTGGTCGCGCTGCTCACCCCGGTGGCTAAAGCTTTCCTCACCGACATGGGCCTGGAAACCACTCTCCACGGCCAGCAGGTGTTCGGTGGTCATGGTTTCATTCGCGAGTGGGGTCAGGAGCAACTGGTACGCGATTGCCGCATCACTCAAATCTATGAAGGAACCAACGGCATACAGGCCCTCGACTTGATCGGGCGCAAGGTGATCGGTAGCGGCGGGACGCTCTATAAACACTTCGCGGATGAGATCAAGGCCTTCACTGATTCGGCCGATCTTTCGCTCGCCGAGTTCACCAATCCACTGAAAGACGCGATCAACAATCTGGAACAGATGACCGCCGATCTGCTGAATCGGGCCAAGACCAATCCCAACGAAATCGGCGCCGCTTCGGTCGAATATCTGCAGGTGTTCGGTTACACCGCTTATGCCTACATGTGGGCGCTGATGGGTAGGACAGCACTGAGCAAGGAGGGCCAAGGCGACTTTTACGCCAGCAAGTTGGGTACCGCGCGCTTCTACTTCGCGCGCATCCTGCCGCGAATCCACTCGCTGACCGCGTCGGTCAAGGCCGGCAGCGAAAGCTTGTACCTGCTCGACGCTACGCAGTTCTAAGCAGCCCATATCCAGGCCCGCAGATGCCGCATGGGCCATACCTCCCGGAGCTTGCCACACATGCCCCTGAGTGCAGCGCAGGGCTCGCCCTTCAATCCGAGCTGGAAACTATCGTCATGCTGAAAACAAAAATAATTGCACCCGCGCAAAATGCCTACGCTTACCCCTTGCTGATCAAGAGTCTGCTGCTGTCCGGCCAGCGCTACGAAGCCGAACATGAGATCGTCTATGCCGACAAGCTGCGCTACAGCTATCAGACGCTCAACCAGCGCATCCGCCGACTGGCCAATGCCCTGACTGCGGCCGGGGTCAAGGCTGGCGACACAGTGGCGTTGCTGGATTGGGACAGTCACCGCTATCTGGAGTGCTTCTTCGCCGTGCCGATGCTAGGTGCGGTGCTGCATACGGTGAATATCCGTCTGTCTCCGGAGCAGGTGCTCTACACCATGAACCACGCCGAGGATGACCTGGTACTAGTGCATGACGATTTCCTGCCCTTGATCGAGCAGATTCATGACGAGTTGACCACCGTCAAGGGCTACATCCAGCTCAGTGACGACGGCGCACCCGCTACCGGGCTGCCGGTACTGGGGGAATATGAACAGTTGCTGTCCCAGGCAGACGCAACGTACGACTTTGCAGATTTTGACGAGAATTCTGCGGCAACCATCTTCTACACCACCGGTACCACCGGCAACCCCAAGGGCGTCTACTTCAGCCATCGCCAATTGGTGCTGCATACCCTCAATGCCGTTGGCACTCTGGGTGCTTACCAAGGCTTGCCGCTGCTTCGTTCCAACGATGTCTACATGCCTATCACGCCTATGTTCCATGTGCATGCCTGGGGCATGCCATATGTGGCGACGCTGATGGGGATTAAGCAGGTCTACCCAGGGCGGTACGAGCCCAACAGCCTGGTTCGACTCTATCGTGAAGAAAAGGTGACCTTCTCCCACTGCGTGCCGACCATCCTGCAGATGATCCTCGGCTGCCCCGAAGCGGCGCAGACCGATTTCGGCGGCTGGAAAATGCTCTTGGGTGGTAGTGCCTTGACCCTTGGTGTGGCCGCGCAGGCCGCCGGCAGAGGGATGCTGGTGCACAGTGGTTACGGCATGTCGGAAACCTGTCCGTTGCTGTGTACCACTTACCTGCGAACCGAAGATCTCAATCAAACTATGGACGCGCAGTTGGCCGTGAGGATCAAGACCGGGGTGCCGGTGCCGATGGTCGACCTGAAAATCATCGATGCCAACGGCCATGACGTACCCCACGATGGCGAGTCACTCGGCGAGGTCGTAGTACGGGCCCCCTGGCTGACCCAGGGCTACCTGAAGGAACCGGAAAAGGGCGCCGAGCTATGGCAAGACGGCTGGTTGCATACCGGCGACGTCGCCTCGATCGACACCCGCGGCGGGGTGGAAATTAAGGACCGAATCAAGGACGTGATCAAGACCGGTGGCGAGTGGATTAGCTCACTAGAACTGGAGAGCCTGATAAGCGAGCACGCAGCTGTTACCTCTGTCGCGGTAGTCGGAATTCCTGATGTGCAATGGGGCGAACGTCCCATGGCTCTGGTGGTTTGCGAGCAAGGACAAAGTATTGATCAACAGGCTCTTGAAACCCATCTGCAACAGTTTGTGGATAGTGGGCACATAAACAAATGGGCAATCCCTAAACATATTAAGTTCGTTGCAGACATCCCCAAAACCAGCGTCGGTAAAATCAACAAGAAGCTCATCCGCGAAAACGAATTGGCTACAGGCGCTCCTCATAAGCCAGCCTAAAATCAGAGGTAGCCCAAATAACTGTTAGCCAAGGCAGACTGCTAAGGATTCTCCAAACAAGTCCGCAAATGTACTGAAATACGCATGGCTACCTGATCCTCGCGATCATCAACGGTTATGCGGCAAGTTGATCGGAGCATCCCTAGGTTTCTCACAAAGAGAGGGTAGAACATGTTCGCTTGGAGTAAGTCTGCGCTAAATTCTCGAATATTTGAGTGTTTAGTATTGAGTATTGAAAGGCATGCATTTGACGGTGAGCTTTTTGCCAGCGAAAAGCACCCAATGACAAATAGGGCAAAAAAAGCCCTATTAGGATTGCATTCTCGTGAGCAAAATTTGATCGCAGAACTTGCAGAAGCGAAGATACAAATAGACGAACTAAACCAAAGGATTACGGGCTTCACGGAACATCAACAGCGCGATAGCGCTCGACTTGAACATCTTAACAATTTAGGCCAAGACGGTATGTGGGAGCTGGAGGTACAAGCGCTGGAACTGACTGACCCAGCCAATGCTTTCTGGTGTTCATCTCGCTTTCGGGACATGGTCGGTTTAGGACAGGAACTTAGCTTTGGCAATTGGTTTGCGCAAGTATCTAAAGATAGTCGGTTAGAGGTTTTGGACTGGCTATCGACGTTGCTGCGACAGCAGGGTAGCGGGCAGCGTGAAATTCGTATGATCAGGGCTGATGGCACAGAGGCCTGGTTTTGCTGCGTAGCTGGTAGCGTGGCTGTTAACGGTAGCAAGAAGCGACGCGTGGTAGGGTTACTACGTGATATACAATTCGAGCGAGAGCGGGAAAGCGAGTTGTTGAAAACACTTACACGTTTTGAACTGTCTCGGGAGCTGCTTAGTGACGGCGTTTGGGATATGGAAATAATCGCAGGTGATCCCATAAATCCAAACAATAAATTGTGGTGGTCACAGCAGTACCGCAGCCTGCTTGGTTTTGAAAACGAACAGGATTTTCCAGGTCGCTTGGACAGTCTCACCAAACAGATGCACCCAGATGAGCTTGCCGACAATGTTGAGCAATTCTTAGCCCATCTCAATGACCATTCAGGTAAGACATCGCTGGATAGTAAATGTCGTCTACGAATGAAAACCGGCGAATACCGTTGGTTTCGTGCTCGGGCGGAAACACGACGGGCGGCTGATGGTAGCCCGATCAGAGTTGTTGGCTCATTGGAGGACATTCACGTCCAGCATGAACAGCAGAGTTTGCGGGCAATTCAAGAGGCCCAGCGGCAAGAGTTGGAAGGCAAACTGGCGGAGCTTACAGACATTGTTTCGACCATACGTAACATAGCCAATCAAACCAATTTGCTCGCCCTAAACGCGGCCATTGAAGCAGCTCGTGCGGGTGAAGCAGGGCGCGGTTTCGCGGTAGTTGCCGACGAAGTGCGTAAACTGGCCACCCTAACTAGCGTTGCCACCCAGAAAGCCGTGTCACTTGTAAACAGGCGCGAGTAATGGATCAGTACATTCGATGATTTAAGTAAAGGAACAATGTGAGTAATTCATAAAGCGCTTACAAAAAGGCACTGCTTCCTTCCCGTCGCTCGTGGAGAAATGCGGCTGTCGTCATGAGCGAATGACCGTATATGGACTCCTCATCGTTGCAAGCTTCCTTCACTTTACCCTCGCTTTGGAGCCCGTGCCGACTGCACACGTATATTCGGCCTCTCACTGCGGCATCGTTTCGATGCAGGGCCATGATGGGCTACTCGCGCGTCGGCTCCCAATCGCTTCTACGTGCTTTACGCACCTAGGGATTCTCCGAACAAGTCCGCAGATGTGCTGAAATACGCCTGACTACCTGAAGGGTATCGCAACCTGATTATGCGCATTGTAAGTACTCCGCTCAGCAGCCGCGGATGTCGGAGATTAAATTTAGATTTGCGTATCCTTGTTAGGAGCCGGCTCCCCACTGGGAGTTGTCACGCATACGGAGCAAGCTACCCGTTTGGGATCAAGACCGAACTGCAAACGATCATGGAGCTGTGGCTCGATAAAGCGATTGTAAGCGGGACGGATCCAAATGAGAGAAGTGACAAAACCGTCGTAGTACCTTGGTACTCATGAAACGTAGTTAATTTTACTGTAAGCGTATAGCCAACACACGTTCACATGACTGACGGTGTGTGGTTCAGTCCGTCGACTGCATCCAGTATTTGCCGTACCCGATCTGTAACGGATATGTCCCCCTCAAGCTTTAAGACAGTACAGGTAAGCGCAGACAGCCATTCCTGATGCCTGGCCAAGCTACGTCCAGGGACGCCCCCCTCATCATACTGAGCTGCCCAAGCCAGAAACTCCGGCTTTGCTTGACCGAAGCGTTTTACCTCTCGACGTTTTAGTCTCTCTAATCTGAGTTCAACAGGAAGATAAAGGAACACCACAAGATCAAATTCGCTCTCAAGCGGTTGACCCCAGCCCATTACTGATCCGGCAACCACTGCACGGCCATGAGAGCGCATTTCTTGTAGCAAGCGCTCTCCTCGTTGCGTTTTGTCTGCCAGATGCTGATATGGCGGGTTACTGGGCAGCCACAAAAAATCATCTGCTTCCAGGTGAGTTGTGCTCAGTTCCTTTGCTAAAGCATCCGCTAAGGTCGTGGTGCCTGTACCTGCAGCGCCTGTGATCAAGATGTAACGTGCCGTCTCTTTTGTCATTTCGCTTTCAGCCACTCTAAAACGTTGCCATCTCCGATAAATTAACAGTGCCCCACTGATGTGGCAGCAGTCGAGCGATCTCACTCGCCCGCTGCGTTGGCAGCCGAGTAAGAACGTCCTTCAGGTACGCATACGGATCATGCCCATTCATGCGCGCTGACTGGATCAAGCTCATGATTGCTGCCGCCCGTTTGCCGCTGCGTAGCGATCCGGCGAACAACCAGTTCGAGCGTCCAAGTGCCCATGGCCTTATCTGATTTTCGACCGCGTTATTATCGATGGGCACAGCGCCGTCCTCGAGATATCGAACCAGTGCGCCCCAGCGCTTGAGGCTGTAATCCAGAGCTTTGGCGATAGCCGAGCCTTCGGGCACAAGGTCGCGCTGGGCCAGGATCCAGGTATGCAGTGCATCGATAAGGGGCGCCGCTTTTTCCTGACGTATTCGCCAGCGATCCTCGTCGGTCATTTCCCGCGCTTGCCGTTCGATTTCATACAACCCGCCAATTGAGTGCAGCGCCTGTTCGGCCAGTTGGCTTTTGTTCGTCGCATGCAGATCGAAGAACTTGCGGCGGGCATGGGCCATGCAGCCGATTTCGGTGATGCCTTGCTGAAAGCTTGCTTTGTAGCCGGCGAAATCATCGCAAACCAGCTTACCGTTCCATTGCCCAAGGAAGTTGCGTGCATGCTCACCCGCACGGCTCGGGCTGAAGTCGTAAACCACTGCTTTAAGTGCCGAAAACGGCGTTGTGCAGTAGGCCCAGACATAAGCACGATGGGTTTTCTTTTCGCCCGGCGCGAGCATCTGCACTGGGGTTTCGTCTGCGTGAATCACGCCTTGGGCAAGTACCGTTTCACGCAGCGCGTCGACCAAGGGCTGGAGTTGCACGCCGGTTTGGCCGACCCATTGCGCCAGTGTCGAGCGGGCGATAGCCAGGCCGGCGCGGCCAAAGATTTTCTCCTGCCGATACAGCGGCAAGTGGTCGGCGAACTTCGCCACCATCACATGCGCCAGCAGCCCTGCGGTCGGTATGCCCTTGTCGATTAACTGGGCCGGAACCGGTGCCTGAGTCAGCGTTTCACACTCGCGGCAGACCCATTTCCCGCGCACATGCTGCTCCACGGTGAACACGCCCGGCGTGTAATCGAGCTTTTCGCTGACGTCTTCACCGATCCGCTGGAGCTGGCATCCGCAGGGGCATTGGGTGTTGTCTGGTTCGTGATAAATCACGGTACGCGGAAACTGCGCAGGCAATGGAACACGCCTGGGCTGCTTGCGTGGCTCGGCCGGCGCAGCCGGCGGATTCAACGCCTTCAGCTCGGCTTCAATGGCCGCGATGTCTGTGTCGAGCAGGTCATCGAGCAGGCTGCCTTGAGCAGGGCTTAATTGCTCACTGCGCTTAGCAAACTTGTTACGTTTGAACCAGGCGATTTCGTGGGTGAGATGCTCGATGATGGTTTGGTCGCGGTCATTCTTCTTGCCCATCCTGTCGACTTGCTGTCCGAGCGAATCAACCTGGGACAGCAACTGCGCCGCGAAGGCGCGCAGTTGGTCGGGGCTCATCTGATCGAGATTGGGTGAGGAAGTCATGCCCTGGATTTTACCAAAGCAGGTCGTTTGCGGCAGTAGGCCAAGGAGCTAATTACAGCTTTTTAAAGCAGTGTGATTACACCGCCAGCCCCAACACGCTGCCAAGATAGGCCGAGCACCAACGCTTGAAGTTGCTCGGTATCCAGTTCTATCTCGCAGCCTTGTCGAATGCCGGGCCAGTGAAACTTTCCTTGGTTCAATCGGCGAGCAGCCAGCCAGACTCCAAACCCGTCATGCACCAGCACTTTCATACGAGTGGCGCGGCGGTTGGCAAACAGATAAGCGCAGTGCGGCTTCGCCGCACCGAACACCGCGATCACCCTGGCCAGCGCAGTTTCAGTGCCGGCACGCATGTCCATGGGCTCGGTGGCAAGCCAGATGGCGTCGATGCGAATCATTGCGTGAGTCCACGGACAAAGCGGGCGCAGCCGTCAGGATCGGAGGTTGGCCATTTCACTGTGATCGATTGCTCGCCAAGCAACAGCTCGATGATCGCCAATGCTTCCGCCTGCCGTTTGGGCGTAGCTCTCAACGGAACGAAAGCTGGCAACGCCGCTGGTGACTGATCTCGGTAAAGTGGTAGCCACTTGCGGATCACGTTGGCGTTGATACCGTGGCTGATGGCGACGCTGGATAGGGTTGCGCCCGGTTGCAGGCATTCCTGAACAACCTGGGCCTTGAAGGGTTTCGGGTAAGAGCTTCGTTGGCGCATGGAAATCCTGACGTTAAGGGCGATCGCGTCCGCTTAAAAATACGCGGACACCATCGCCCTTAATGCTGGAGTTCGGAAGGTGACTTCCCCAGCCGCTTACATTTTACTAAGAAAAATCATCGTACCTACACGTGAATGCGGCACGCATCGACATAAAGAATCACCTGCGACAACTTGCCACGGATAGCGCGCCTGGCTCTCTCAGGCGCACCTCAACTCAACGATTAGGCTGCCTGGTGCGGCGGCCTGTCGCACTTGGGATGTGAAGACACTCTTACTAAACTCAAAACTCCCTACCGGTGAGCTTTCCGCCGGACATGATTGCAGCGGAAGTACTCATGCGCTCCGGATGTAATCCCTCATTCCGAAGACGTCGCGTGATTATAAAATGCCCAACGAGGTCCACCGTGAAAAAAGTATTGGCAGCTGTTTGTTTACTCGTACTCTCAAATGCTTATGGCGCCCAAGAGCCTGAAGCGGTGTTCAACCGCTCCTGCACTATGTGCCATAACGGCCAGTCACCCATGGCTCCAAAAAAAGGTGATCAAGTGGCTTGGAAACCCCGCTTGGAGCAAGGCACCGACGCATTGGTCAAGCACGTGACCGAGGGCTTCAAGGCCATGCCCCCACGGGGATTGTGCATGGACTGTAGCGAAGAAGATTACAAAGCCGTGATTGCCTGGATGTCTAAGTAAGGTTGCGGTAGGGATGGCAGCTTGCTGCCACCCACCCGCTCTTATCTACGGCCGCGGAACTACGGCATATCGATCATGATGGTTTCTTTAGAAGCGGGCCGTCAGCGTCAGGTAAGCTGAACGTGGTTGAGTGGGCAGTGCCACTGGAGAGCCCAGATACTGAAAGGTCTCGAAGACTTTGCGACCTGTCAGGTTTACCACCGAAACCGAGATCGTGTAGCGGTCGAAACCGTAGGAAGTCTGAGCATCTAGCAGTCCGTAGCCTGGCACGGATACCGTATTAGGCAAGGTTAACTCGCGGGCGCTGAGTGCCGTAATACCGACACCGAATCCCAGTCCTTTAGCGGTGCCATCAAGTATCCGATAGCGGGCTGCGAGGCGACCACTATGCCGTGGTACGCGAGGCAGTCCATCACCGACCGGAATCGAGTTGTCCTCTGTGATTTCTGCCTGGGTGTAGGCGTAGTTACCCAGCAATGAAAAAGCGGCGGTCGGTTCCCAAACCAGATCCGCTTCTATCCCGCGAGCGCGTTGTTCGCCGCTCTGTACCGAGTAACCCAGAATCGCGTAGGTAGGGTCAGGATCAGGGGTGGACACATTACGACGCGTCTGCTCGAACATGGCGAGAGTGCCAGAAATGCCCAGATCGTTGAACGCCAGTTTGACGCCTGCCTCATAATTGCGAGACAGCTCAGGCTTGGGCGACTCGTTACCAGTGAAGTTGAACGCTCCCCTGAAACCGGTGGAATACGACGTGTAGAGCGCAAGACTTTCGGTCAGGTCATAGGTGATGCCAAACCGTGGTGTCAAACGATGATATGAAGTATCTACACCTTGCTCTTGTTGGTTGATGTCGAGCTGGGTCAATCGCAACGACCCCAACAAGTGCAAACGGCCATAGGTCGCTTGATCCTGAACGTATAAGGCCTTCGTCTCGTAACGGTTGGTCTGGGACACGATTGTTTCTGGCGTCGCGCCGTAGGAAATCCCATATCCCGGATTGGCAAGGTCAAGCTCGCCGATGAGTTCAATGTCGGACATCCCCGAGCTGAAGTGAGTGTTGTCGTAACTGATACCAACCAGCAACTCATGATCTCCACCCAGCGATTCGACTCGGGAACCTAGGTTGGTATCCAGCGTGCTTTCCCGGATGTTCGTGGGCAGGTAAAGCTTGAATATCGGGTAAACCGTGGGTGTCGTGGGATTCGGTCCCAGAAGGTCCGGATATACAAGGCTGCCATAATCACGAACTTTGCCCTCGTAATACTGAGCGCTGACGGTCAGTCGTGTGTCGTCATTAAGCTCATGCGTGAGCTCGGCGGTAGTTGTTCGATTCTCGATAGTGGTGTGAGGCTGTCCGTTGGTCGCTCCTGGGAAGGCGTTGCGATCAATCTGCCCACTCAATGCTTGGGCGGCTGGCAGGCCGGAATATTCGAGCTGGCTGCGATTCTCGTATTGGCCGCGCAGTAACAGTTCAGTCTCTGGCGATAGCTGGAACGCGATGCTTGGTTGTATCGACCACTGATGGCCGTTAACGTGGTCAATCCAGCTGTCATTTTCTTGATAGTCAGCGGCAATCCGTGCGGCTACCTTGTCGCCGATGGGTGTGTTGAGATCCAGCGAAGGATTCACTGTGCCGAAGCTACCGGTGCGCATCGACAGCAGTGCACTTGGCTCGGTCTCGGGCCGTTTAGAAACTACGTTGATCAAACCACCCAGCGGTGCGCCGATACCGCCGCCGTACAACGCTGATGTTGGGCCTTTGAGTACCTCAATGCGCTCGGTGCCGATGAGGCTGGTCGGGTCGATGCTCGCTGCCGTGCCGCCAAATGCAGGCAGCCCGTTCATGTAAATTTCCGCCGGAAAACCGCGCACGATTGGCTGAGCGAACAGTGCCTCTTGCGGCTTGGTTGCTCTTACCCCTGAGACGTTAACCAGCGCGTCAGCAAGCGAATGAATGTCCTGCTCCTTGAGCATCGTTTGCGTGACAACTTGCACGGATTGCGGGACTTCGACCAGGGGCGTGTCGGTGCGAGTGGCCGACGCAGAAGATGGTGCGCTGTAGCCTTCACGCGACCCAGAAACGTTTATGGTTTCCAACGTCCAAATCTGTGATTGATCGGATGTTGGGGGTACATCCACGGCACCGTCTTGTGGGTGGGCAATGACCGGTAATGCTAGCCCCAGAAACACGCAAAAGGCATGGCGCCAACGCAGACGCGATGGATCAATGTAAAACAGCGGCCCGTTCTTGTCCGAGTACATGGGATCTTCCGATAAAGGTCATGTGAAGCAGAACGCGCAGGGGGATTCGGTATCGGCGGACTCAAAAGCCTGTCGATGCAGAGTCGGCAATGCGCGTTCAGCCAAAACTGGATGTGACGTTCAACGATCGAATCGGTGGCGCTCGGCTTCTCGCACCGAGGAATATCGGTGGCGCTGCTTGCTGGGGAATTAGGTGAGTAGAAAAAAGCTGTAACGGTGGAACATTAAGTTGAAAACTGGACAGGTTTGACTCGGCGAGAGCGGGATGCTGGAACAGAAGAGAGCAATATCCGCATTTTTCCCACACGACCAGATCATGGGTCTTGCCGGCAGAGGCATGGTGATACATCTGGCTCGTGCCAAGCATGTCGTGGCACTCCATGCCAGCCATGCTCATTGGTTGACTTTTGCCATGGGAAAGGCTGATCCCCTGACTGATCAGGGGGCCGGCAAAAATCATTAGCATGGCGAACAGGCTCAGCCGTGCTCCGATAATGTGACGCTTACGCATTAGCAGGACTTCTGCTCATCACGCGCGGCCCTCGATACCTGTGTCTGCCGCTCGTATCCGGGGATGGGCAACCAGCGTCGAAACCCGGCACCCCCTTTCCCCGTCAGAGGACACCAGGAAAAATCCCAGAGTGCCGGTGGGAAATCCTCTTTTTCAGGGTCAACACCAGCGATAAAACGAGGCGCTACTTTCCAGTCAAACACCCTCATCGGCGAGCCCTGCCAAGCCAACACCAGTCCTCGCGCTTGGCTGTCGTCAGTGTTTATCCACCGGGCCGCTGCCGCAGTCATGAAGGCATCAATGTGTTCTTCGTTGATGTGCGCCTGATAGGTCGACGTGAGTAACCAACGGCAGACACTCAGGTAGTAAGTCCAATTCAGCGACGGATGATTGCGGTACGCCCAGGTCATAAAACTGCGAAATATGTTCAAGCCGTCTGGTGGATCTAGCTTGAGCAGCCCCGGACATACATCGAACAACGTATGCCAGTAAGGCAGCAATCTGGCATCCAGTTGAACAAAGCTGCGTGCGTTGCAGGGATAGTCTGGAAACGGCAATAGGAAGTCGCCACGACTGTTTATGCGCGACGTTTTGCTAACCAGCCGCGAAACGCCTGAAGGAATAACTACAGAGCGCATACCAGCCTCCATGCCATCGCCGCTTGCGATTTATTGAATGCAGGAAAACTGAAAGTCAGACCTTCGGGAGCACTGGATCTGCAACCGGAGTGATTAATAACGCGAGACATACTGCCTTCTCTACAAGACGATTGGACGGCATTCACCGGCAGTCGCTGCAGCGACGACCTAGCGTAAACGGACGACAAAAAACGAGCGGTGGCAGACTAATCAAGCCGGCCCCCTTGTAAGCGTTAACTGAGGGAAAGCTCGAGGATGGGCTGAGGACCAGGAGTATCCAGAGGGTTGCCTTGCAGTGCATCTCGCGACGAGAGCGCGGCTTTTGTCCGATTCGTAGTAGCAAGGTCAGGCAGAAAAGTAAGGCGATGCTCAACTTCGCCACAGTACAGATTAGGCAACAAATACTACCGGCCCAACCATGGGTTGAACGGTCAGTGAAGTCCATGCTCTGTGCCGGATTATGGCTGCCCCATGCAGAGCAAACTGACCGCCAGCAATAAGTTCGAGCCCTATCATCTGCCCATGCCCTAAGCCGAATCACCACGTTGAAAACTGCTGCTACAGGACCTTTTCTCACTATGGCTTAACATTCTCAGATCCGGCCATCAACGTTAGACATGCTGGCCACCGTTAACGTGAATCTCTGCGCCGTTTACATAAGAAGCGCCACCGGTGCAAAGGAAGTAGACGAGCGAGGCAACTTCTTCAGGTTTTCCCAGCCGGTTCATCGGCACTAGCCGTTCAACGATTTCCGCAGTGCCTGCGGACAGTATTGAGGTTTCGATTTCTCCAGGTGCGATAGCGTTGACCCTTACGCCATGTCGGCCGAAATCAAAGGCCATTTCCCGAGTCAGGGCGGAGAGCGCAGCTTTGGATGTGGAATAAGCGACACCAGCGAACGGGTGCACCTTGGATCCTGCAATAGAGGTAACGTTGATGATGCTGCCTTTTGCAGCTTTCAATTCATCAAACAGCCCCCGCGCAAGGAGGGCCGTAGAAAACAGATTGACATTGAAGACCTTGATCCAGGTTGCATAGTCGGACTCCAGAACACCAAGGCGTGTCCCCTCAGGCCCCTTAGGCGAAACTCCGGCATTGTTTACCAATGCATCCAAGCGCCCGCCCAATTTTTCCCTGATGGCCGCGAGGCTGTCACTGACGCTATCAATATCTTCGAGATCAAGATGAATGTGGTTGAGTAAGCCCTCGGCCCATGGGCATTCAGCGACCCAGTCCTGGCGAGAGGCGGTGAAAATCCTCCACCCAGCGGCTTGAAAGTGTTTGACGGTGGCATGGCCTATGCCACGACTGGCACCGGTCAATAACAATGTCTTTTCGCTCATACATGCATTTACCTGTTAGAAAGTTTCGCTTTGTTTTTAGCGGTCTAGGTCAAAAAAATCTCGATCTTCAATGTGCTACATTTGGGCAGGGCGTCATGAGTGGCCATGACTCTCATAGCCGCTTTTGTTCGCTGCAAACATCGGGTCACCCGCTGGGATCCCAAGCACTTTTTGGCCATTTCTCGTTTCCTTGCATTGAAGCGCCTGAACGGTGATGAGCGTCCTTCTCCTGGATGAGGATGAGTCAATCTTGCCGTTCGAACGTTCGACTCTACGTCTGACTACAGGAGGCGGAAACGACTTTTTTCCCTCATTACCGGTCACGGGATGACCCACTTACGGTGGCACCAAACTGCAGGTTTCTTCCGTCAAGAATCGCGGCTTCGGGGAGTTGGGCCCCAGCCCAGAATCGTAAGTTCGCGAAGGGCCAAGACCGGTCCCGGCTGGCTGCGGTTTGTAAGGCACTGCACTCGATTGGCGGCTTGTACGAAGTTGAGCTACTCGCCCGGGATATGAGCGATGGGGATCGGCGGCGCATATCTGCTTAGTTATGCAATGTGACTTCGGCGGACGCATACGAACTGACCTCACAGCTCTGTTGTAGTCCGGCCGAGGCTCCTTGTTTGGTCATTATTCGCGCTCATGGGATCTCGACAGGCTTGCATTCCATGGGCTCACTTCGTAACACTTGAGTTGCGTGCTGCCAACTCAATGGTCGGTACGCGCTAATATTTACCAATCCAAGGAGCGATGAATGCGTGTGCGTCCAGCGATAACGGGTGACTCTGAGAGCATGAGTAGAATCGCGAAGGCTACCTTTTCACTGGCGTGCCCAGCAGACACTCCAGCAGAAGAATTAGAGCGCTACATCAGCGAAAATCTGACCGCGCGTTGTTTTCAGGCCGCGCTGGATTCGTCAAACCAAGAAGTGCGAGTCTTGGAGAAAGCCGGAGATATCGTGGGTTTCAGTTTGGTCGATTACAAACCAGATCGATTAAACATCCCACTGGCGGATGGCATCCCTGAGTTGAAACGATGCTATGTCGATTCAAAACACCATGGAACCGGTGCCGCACAGCTCCTCTTAACTGAGACGCTTGCCGGTATTTCAGAACGTATCCGGCTCACGGTGAATGATCAGAATGCCCGCGCAATAGGCTTCTACCAGCGTAATGGATTTTTGACAGTAGGAGAAACCAGTTTTCAATGCGGCGATGATGTCCACCGAGACTTGGTGATGGTACGTGAACTGTAGGGTTGCGGTTTTTTGCGTAAGCGTTCCGGGAAAACAGATTGCGAGACTCCTGCATTCAGGCGATCGGTGCCGAGTACCTAGGTCAGGTCGCCGGACGCTCACAATGAAAGGTCAAATCGAATGCAAACGCGTAGTCAATTGAAGTGCAATCTTGCGACAAGTAGGCACCGTCTAATCGGACAAGGTATGTTGGGTGGACACTTACTACGGTTTGACTCTGGCCGGGAAATTTCCGTTGGGTTTTAAGCATAAAAAAGCGGGTCAACTTGACCCGCTTTTCATGAGCAATTCAAAGCCGTTCAGGCTGCGTGATCAACGCTTAGGCCCATCGGAGGCAATGTTAGCGTCGGCTCGGTCCCACCCCCCACCTAATGCTCTAATCAGGCTCACCGTTGCAATGGCTTGAGTGCCCGTCAGACGGCTCAGTTGCAGTTCGGTTTGTAAGACCTGGCGCTGAGCATCGATAACGTCCAAGTAGCTAATTTGTCCCTCTTCATACTGAGTTTTAGAAAGTCGCTCTGTCCGTATTGATGCTGCAACAGCTTCGCTTTGATTATTTTTCTGATCATCGAGCAACCTCAGATCTGCAAGGTTGTCTTCTACCTCTCTGAAGGCCACCAATACTTGCTCCCGATACTTCGCAACCTGCTCGTCGTATCGAGCCCTTGCAGAGGCGAGATCTGCTTTCCTCCGACCACCATCAAATATCGGCAACGTCAGCGCCGTTCCTGCAAGGGGGCCTAGTAAAAAAGACCGAGTTGACCAGTCGAACAGATTCCCTAGCGATGACGACTCGAAGCCGGCGGAAGCATTTATGTTAAGCCGCGGAAAAAATGCTGATTTCGCCAATCCGATTTGTGCGTTAGCCGCGGCCATAGCTCTCTCGGCGGCAGCAATATCTGGACGGCGCTCGAGTAGAGCTGATGGTAACCCGATAGGCACCTGAGTCGCGATGGGCTCTAAAGGTGAGTCAGGGAAGTCGAAGTCGGCAGGAGACTTACCCAACAACACTGCAAGACTATGCTCTGACGTCGCGCGGAGCCGTGCGATCCCTACCGAGTCCGCCCTCGCAGTCGATAGTTCGTTGCGCGCTCGCGATAGGTCAAGTTCGCTTATGTCGCCCTCTTTGAATCGCCCCTCTACTAATTTCAGGGTGTTTTCACGCAGGGTGACCGTGCGACGAAATAGTCGAAGTTGGTTGTCGTACTCACGCAGCTCGAAATAATTTTTAGCCACATCAGCTTGGAGGGCTAACAGTACAGAACGATACAGCGCTTCGTTCTGTGCTTGATTAGCGAGCGCTGTGTTCACTTGTGAATCCACCTTCCCGAACAGGTCTACCTCGTAAGAGGCTGTCGCCTGCGCCCGCCAAAGAGTCTGCGTGGACCCACTCGCATCGTCAGACAACAATTGTGAGGCAGGAGACAGGCGTTCACGCGTAGGACCAAATCCCGCATCTAAGGACGGGAACCATCCCGCTCGGGCTGATTGGGTTAAGGCTCTCGATTGCTGGACTCGTGCGGCAGCCGCCTTCAGATTCTGATTAGCCTCTGCGGCTTGCCGCTCCATGTTGTTTAGCACCGGATCGCCAAAGACTAGCCACCATTCCCCACGATGCTCGGCATCGGCCGGTTCAGCGTTTTTCCAGGCGCTATCTTTGGGCAATGATGCTTGCTTCTGTTCAGCCGAAGCTTCCTTGAACGCCTGCGGAGTCGGGACGTCGGGGCGGTTGTATGTCGGCTCCACAGAGCATGCTGATAGAAGCGATAGCAGCGCTGAGGAAGTTAGCAGTCCAAAAATAGACTTTTGGGGTAATTGGATCATTCGTTTGGCTCCGATCATGCGTCCAATGCTTCCGTTGTCAGGTGAGGCGCGTCTTTTTGAGCCACGTGTACTTTGCCACCTGCCAGCGTACGCAGGACCACGTAGAAGACAGGTGTCAGTGCGAGACCGAACAGGGTCACGCCCAACATGCCGAAAAACACCGAGATCCCCATGGCTTGACGCATTTCTGAGCCCGCCCCAGTGGAAAACACGAGTGGAACAACGCCCATAATGAAGGCGATGGAAGTCATGAGAATCGGCCGGAGACGCAAGCGGCTCGCTTCAATGGCTGCCTTCAGGGTTGTGTACCCGTCGTGCTCTAGTTCTCTGGCGAACTCGACTATCAAGATGGCGTTTTTGGAAGCCAATGCGACCAATACCATTAACCCGATCTGGGTAAAGATGTTGTTGTCTCCCTGCGTGAGCCACACCCCCGTGAGTGCACACAAGATGCTCATGGGAACGATCAGGATTACCGCCAAAGGAAGGGTCAAGCTTTCATACAGTGCGGCCAGTACGAGGAATACGAGCAGGACGCTGACAGGGAATACCCACATCCCGGCATTACCTGCCAAAACCTTTTGGTAAGTCAGCTCAGTCCACTCAAATTTTACGCCTTGAGGCAACACCTCGGCTGCAATGCGCTCTGCTGCTGCTTGGGCCTGGCCAGACGAATAGCCCGGCGCTGGGCCGCCGTTAATATCCGCTGCGGTGTAGCCGTTATATCGAACCACCATGTCCGGACCGTAGGTTGGGGTGATACGAACCAGAGACGATAGGGGCACCATTTCCCCACGGTCGTTTCTGGTTTTCAGCTGAAGGATGTCATCTGCTCGCTGACGAAACGGTGCGTCGGCCTGCACTCGTACCTGGTATACACGGCCAAAACTGTTGAAGTCATTCACATACAAGGAGCCAAGGTATACCTGCATGGTCTTGAATACATCGGTAACGGACACGCCCAGCTGTTTGGCTTTCACACGGTCTAGCTCGACGTTTAGCTGCGGGAAGTTGATCTGATAATTTGTTAGTGACCCACCAAGCTCCGGGGTCACCGCAGCCTTGGCCATGAATGCTTGAGTGGCCTTGTTAAGCTCCTCATACCCTAGGCTACCTTGGTCTTCCAGCTGCATTTTGAAGCCGCCCAGTGTGCCAAGCCCGAGTATTGGAGGCGGTGGAAAGGCTGCGACATAGGCTCCTTTGATACTGGCGAACTTTTGGTTAAGGGATGCGACGATGGCCGCGGCGGACTCATCTTTCGATGTACGTTCGCTGAGAGGCTTGAGGGGAACAAAGACAATCCCTGCGCTAGAACTGTTCATGAATCCGTTAACGGACATGCCAGGGAAGCCGACTGCGTGAGCTGCGCCCGGCTGCTTCATGACTATTTCGCTCATCTGGCGAATCACTTCTTCCGTACGGTCAAGAGAAGCGCCATTGGGAAGCTGGGCGATGGTGACTAAGTACTCCTTGTCCTGCATGGGAATGAACCCAGCAGGCACAACGTTCCCCATAACCGCCGTGAGCCCCAGAAGAACCACATAAACAACCAGCATGCTGCCCTTGCGCTTAAGGACGCCTGTTACGCCTTTCGAGTATTGCTCCGAGCCACGATTGAAAACCTTGTTGAACGCTCGAAAAAAACCGCCCAGTAGCTTATTCATCACCCGTGTTAAGGCGTCTTGCTTAGCGTCGTGGCTACGCAAAAGTAGAGCGCTGAGGGCTGGAGAGAGCGTGAGTGAGTTGAAAGCAGAGATCACCGTAGAGATTGCAATGGTCATCGCAAACTGCTTGTAGAACTGGCCCGTGAGACCGCTCATAAATGCCAACGGTACAAACACAGCAACCAACGTGAGTGCGATAGCAATGATGGGGCCGCTGACCTCTTGCATGGCTTTATACGTGGCGTCCCTCGGGGTCAGACCGCTGGCTATGTTCCTCTCCACGTTTTCAACCACAACGATGGCATCGTCGACGACGATACCTATGGCTAACACCATTCCGAAAAGCGACAGGGCATTGATCGAGAAGCCGAAGGCCAGCAATAGCGCAAAGGTACCGATGATGGATACCGGTACAGCGATCAAAGGGATGATTGCTGTACGCCATGATTGAAGGAACACAATGACGACCACGACTACCAGTGCGATGGCTTCGAGCAGTGTTTCTATAACCGCCTGAATGCTCGACTTCACGAAGCGAGTGGGGTCGTAGATAAGCCTGTAATCCAGGCCTGGAGGGAAATCAGCGCTGAGATCTTTGAGTGCAGCGCGGATTTGGTCAGAGATCTCCAGCGCGTTAGCGCCTGGCAATTGGTAGATGGCGAGGGAGACGGCGGGTTTGTTGTCCAGCAGCGCACGCAATCCGTATTCAGCCGCAGAAAGTTCGACTCGGGCGACATCCCGCAGATGAGTAACTGCGCCATTCGGGCTAGTTTTGAGAACGATGTCGCGGAACTCGTCTACGGTCTTCAAGCGACCCTGGGCATTGATTGTCAGCTGCACCGCAGTACCCGGCGAAGAAGGCGCAGCACCAACGGCACCAGCAGCAACCTGGATGTTCTGTTCTTGAATGGAAGTGACAATCTCCGAGGCGGTGAGATTACGCTGTGCCACCTTCTGCGGATCGAGCCACACGCGCATTGCGTAGTCACCTGCTCCCCACATATCGACACGGCCAACGCCAGGTATCCGCTCAAAGCGCGTTTTGACGTTCCGTACGCCGTAGTTCCTCAAATACGTTGTGTCGTACCGATCATTTGGTGACACGAGGTGCAGAAAAAGAACTAATGAAGAAGAGCTTTTGAGCGTAGTAACACCCAATCGTTGTACATCTTCGGGCAGTCGTGGCAATGCTTGATTGACTCGGTTCTGTACCAACTGGGTAGCCAAGTCCGGGTCAGTTCCTAATGCGAAAGTTACAGTGATGGTCAGGTTACCGTCACTGTTCGCTTGAGACTGCATGTACAGCATATTTTCAACGCCGTTGATTTTTTCCTCAAGCGGCGCTGCAACTGTCTCGGCAATGACTTTTGGGTTCGCTCCAGGATACTGCGCGCTGATTGTGACCGAGGGTGGAACGACCTCTGGATACTCAGAAATCGGTAATTTGAATATTGCTATCAACCCTGCAAGCAGGATCACCACAGATAGTACGCCCGCAAAGATCGGACGATCAATGAAGAACTTTGATATGTTCATTAATGACTCTTTAAGTGAGGCGGCTACTTGCTCTCAGCGCTGCTTGAAGATAAAAAGACAGCAGTATGCTTAAGAGTGCACTCTGTTTTATAAGCGATGTTTGGCCCAACAAATCGAACGTAACCGAGAGGCATTGATTGTTTGTTGGGGTATTTTTAGTGCTGTCGTGGGTCAGTGACTGTTGTTAGCCTGAACGTCGTTGGGGGGAACTATCTTTCCTAGAACCTGCTCCCCAGGACGGACTCGTTGAATACCACCGATCACTACCCGTTCGCCTTCTTTTAGTCCAGACGTAATAATACGATCATTGCCTTGTAGATTTCCCAGCGCTACCGGGCGATAAACAATATGGTCATCCTTTCCCACAACCAAGACAAATCGCTTATCTTGATCGGTGCCAATTGCCGCATCATCAATAAGAAGGGCCGCGTATGGTTCACTGCCGCCCACTTTTACACGCGCATATAGCCCCGGGACCATAGCGCCATCAGCGTTGTCGAACCGTGCACGCATGCGGATAGTGCCTGAGGTAGTGTCGAGTTCATTGTCTACGGATTGGATGACTCCCCGGCGCGAATACCCTGTCTCATCTGCAAGCCCTAAATCAACCGGAACATTAGCCTTATTGCCGAGTCTGTTGATGTATTTAAGATAAGTCTGCTCATCAGCGTTGAACTCTGCATAAATGGGGTTCACAGAGACGAGCATCGTTAAAGGCGCTGCGCCTGCCCCGGCGTTTACGATGTTCCCTAGTGTTATTTCTGCCCGCGATACGCGACCAGAAATTGGAGCTGTAATCTGCGTATGACCGAGATCAATTTTAGCTGCATCCAGCGCCGCTTCAGCAGTTTTAAGATTGGCACTGGCCTCCAATGCTGCGTTGTTTTTTTCATCGTAGTCACGTTTTGCGATTGCATTTTCGGTAATTAGACGCTGTGCCCTCTCCCAGTCGCTTCTCGTGTACGCGGCGCGAGCCTGAGCTGCTGCAACCTGCCCCTTAGCTCGTTCGACTTGTGCTTGGTAAGGTCGTGGATCTATGACGAACAGAGTGTCCCCTTTTTTAACCAATTGGCCGTCATGTATGTTGACGTCCGTTATGGTTCCTGCAACCAGCGGCCTAACCTCAACTTTTTCCACCGCCGCTAATCGGCCAGAATAGATTTGCCAGTCGGTAACGGTTTCTCTTTTAACGACCGCGACATCTACCTCTTGGATTGGGAGCTGGCCTTCCTGGGCTACAGCTTTCTCTGAGTTATCGACCACACCAAAGGCAATGACTCCGGAAATACAAAGCATGCCTGCCGAATAAAGTACCAGCCTAGTGCGAGATTTGGAATTAGCGCTCATAATTACTCCGAAGTTAATCCTGTTCTAGCTTGACTGTTGTGTGAATGCCAACTTCCGATGGCTAATTCGCATGAAATATGAAATGGCGCTTCTTGGGAGCCCAGGTTTTTGCTTCTCCAGCAACACCGCGGTTTTTTTACAGTGCACAGCATGCGTGAGAAATCACGTCATAGACCTGTTTTCATTGTCTAGAACGCGTTCGCCATTGGCGATTTTTGTTCTGCGGTCGGCACGCATCCACCTTAAGGTAATAATGGCGGATACCGCGATCAGCGGAAAAACAATATTATTCATGCCCTTCCAGCCAAGTAATTGCAATAAGGGGCCGGCGGCCAAAGTGGCAAATGCAGTGAACGTATATTGAATAAATTCTGCCACTCCCTGCACCCTAGCCTTTTCGGAGGGGTGGTAGGAGGAAGTCAATAAGGTTGTGCCACCAACAAACATAAAATTCCACCCGACGCCTAAAAAAAGAAGCGCGATATAGAATGCGGTCAAGCTGTCCGAAAACTGTGCAATCAATCCGCAAGCTGCACTTAGTGCCATTCCCAGGAATAAAATCGGCGGCAATCCGAATAGGGCAATCAGGCGTCCAGCGAACAGTGACGGCGCGTACATACCCACTAAATGCCATTGAATAATGCTGGCGCCATCATTTATGGAGTGATTGCTGGCGACAGCAGCCAGCGGTGTCGCGGTCATGATGAACATCATCACCACGCCGCCAATAACGTTATTCGAGAGTGCCGCTAGTGAAATAGGTTGATTGAATATTGTGAGTAATTTGCGTGGCGGCTGTTCGTGGTCATGCAGTTCCAATGGTTCTGGAAGTGCATCTTGGTAACCCAGCCAAAGTAATGCAGCGGAGGCAAGGCCCAGCAGGCATACCATCACGTACGAGCCGGCGAATAGGACTGGGAACAAATCCGCGCTCCAACTTGCCAACAAAGGCCCAAGAAAAGCGGCTATCACTCCGCCCGCAAGCACCAACGAGATCGCGCGCGCTTTGCGATTGTCAGGTTCCGAATCTGTCGCAGCCAATCGGTAATACTGGGAGAACGCTTGAAAAACACCTACGGCGGCTGTCCCCATGCAAAACAGCCAGAAAGAGTTTAGGAAAACTGCCCATACGGAAATCAATCCGCCTATCGCGCCGGTGAGAGCACCTAGTACAAATCCACGCCGCCTACCTATTTTCTGCATCAGAGTAGAGGCGAAATATGTCGCAATCGCGCCTGCTACGGTTATGAGTGCAAAGGGCAGAGTCGCAAGCGATTTATCGGGTGCGAGCTGATATCCCGTCAAACCGGTCAATGTGAGATCGATTGCGATGGCTGCCGTGAACAACCCCTGGGCTATTGCCAGCACAGCCACATTCGACGGGCTTGATGACCTTTCTAACGCTGAAATGTCTTCCGATAATTTTGATGTGCTCATTGTGTCCGCCTCCAGTCAAGACGGTTCGAGCTGTCTGCCCTTACAACCATGACGACTCTCCTGTTTAGAAACGGGAGCATTTTCTACGTCACTTATGGCGGGAGAAAGGACTTAGTTCCCTCCTTTTTAGTCATCGGCTTGTATTGGGCGTAGGTGTCACAAACAAAAAAGGTGATAGCGAAGCGGGACTGCGAAGCGAGGAACAATAATGACGTTTTTTGAGGGTTTTTAGCACTTTTCGCCATTGTTTTTTTGGAGGATCATTTGGGGCGTGCGGTACGAAAATCGGCCAATAGGACGCTGGCAGGAAACAGTAATTCCGAGCAGGATCTATGATTTTTTAAGAAGGTAATCCCATGCGTGACATCGCTTTCCTGATCTTTCCCGAGTTTCAGATCCTGGATCTCAGCGGTCCGCTGGCCGCCTTTGAGATCGCTAAAGACATTGGGGCACCAGATCCCTATTGCTGTTCGGTGGTTTCGTTGTCGGGCGGTACTGTGATGAGTTCGTCTGGTCTAGAAGTAAGGAGTCAGAAGATCAGATCAACCCCGTACGATACGTTGGTGGTGGTCGGCGGTAAGGCTTTTTCCAAGCCCTATGACCTACCTATGGTGTCGGACCATCTCGCTAATGCGGCCGCGAAAGGTACTAGGCGACTTGCGAGTGTTTGCACCGGGGCTTTTCTATTGGCTTCGGCGGGTCTGTTAGACGGTCGCAGAGCTACTACACACTGGAGGCAGACCGCACGACTGCAACGCAATTTTCCGAAGGTGCGGGTACAGCCCAATCATATATTTACGAAGGATGGTGGCATCTGGACGTCTGCTGGCATCTCTGCGGGAATCGATCTGGCGCTGGCCATGATTGAGGAGGATCTAGGAAGCGCTGTTTCCCATGAGGTCGCCCGCGCCATGGTCGTGTATCACCGTCGGCCAGGAGGGCAATCACAATTTTCGGCCATGGCCGATATGGAGCCGACGACGGATCGCATGAGGGAGGTGCTTTCCTACATGCGGGAGCATCTGAACGAACAGCTATCAACTGAGCATTTGGCATCAATTGCTTGCCTCAGCTTGCGTCAATTCGGTCGAGCTTTTCTGCTGGAAACGGGGGAAACACCGGCTAAAGCTGTAGAGCGTTTGCGTGTCGAGGTCGCGAGACTGCGTGTAGAACGCGGGGCGGAACCAATCGAACTGATAGCACACTCGGTCGGCTTCAAGGATCCGGAGCGGATGCGCAGAGCCTTCATCAGAGTTATAGGACACCCTCCTCAAAGCATCAGACGGCTGGCCGCGCATCAGGGTGTTACCGCTTATGAGCCTGAGGTTGAGGCTGAAGTGTCTTAACTGACCCCGCAGAGTTCATTGCCTTCGGACAATCCTCGTTGCAACGGAGTATTTCGGCGCTATATCGAAAGTTTAATCCCCCTAAAGCCTGCTCATGAATAGATTCTAATTTCGGAAGGGGAAACAAGATCGACTGAATCGTATGGCGTAAATCGAGGGGACTAAGTCGTTTTGCAAAGCGCTAGTGACGCTTAAGCTTAAGTCGTAGGGTCTTAGTCACCCCGGATGGCCGCGGTGAATTTCTAATCTACTAACGGGACAGTCATGAAAGAACTTTCAGGCAAGCGTGCATTCATCACTGGCGCTGCACGCGGTATTGGCGCAGCTATCGCCATCGAGTTGGCAGAAAAAGGAGCTGATATTGCTTTCAGCTATGTTCGCTCTGGGAATGCGGCCGAGGAACTTGCCAGAGAAATTGAGGGATTGGGTGTTAAAGCCTTTCCTATCCAGGCCGACAGTGCGGATCCCCAGGCAACTATGCGTTCTGTATATGAGGCGGCTAGGCTTTTAGGTGGGTTGGACATACTAGTAAACAATGCGGGCGTCGCTTTTATTTGCCCGCTTGAGGCAATGCCGCTGGATCAGATAGACCAGATCATCGCCGTAAACATTAGGGCAGTGATCTTGGCGTCTCAAGCAGCCATTCCCTATCTTGAAGAGGGCGGAAGAATTATCAATATCGGCTCCTGTCTGGCGGAGCGCGTGGCCTTTGAATCGGTAACGGTCTATTCCATGTCCAAGTCTTCCCTACTCTCCTTTACACGAGGACTTGCTCGTGAACTGGGGCCGCGAGGCATCACCGTTAATACTGTGCATCCTGGACCTACGGACACTGATATGAACCCTGCCGATGGTGATGGTGCCGATGCGATGAGGGCTCATTCAGCATTAGGCCGATACGGTACTGGGAAGGATGTCGCAATGGCGGTCGCGTTCATCGCAAGCCCAAGCGCTAAACACATCACCGGAACCAGTTTGAGCGTGGATGGGGGCGTAAACGCGTAGTCCTGATTGATCTAACTTGAGACTCTGTGGAGAGTTACCTAGGCACCTTGATAGTAAAACCGAACGCCATTCCGGGGCCACAGATCTTGATAATTCGGGTTGACTCCCAGTACCCATTCTGGTTGGGTGAGTGCTGGGGATTTACATCTTTTTTGCGCGAATGCTTAGTTAGATGACGCACATTTTGCAGTCTTGAAATGCCGTTAACAGTATTAGATGAAAAATCCTCGAATTGATCGCGGTAGTGATCTGCTCGCTCACTAACTGACGCGTTGATTTTAACGGCAAGCGTGTCGTCTTCTTATGATCTAGCAATTTAAAGAAGATGTATTAGCACAACTTATTGGTTTTTCGTTTGAAGAGGCTTTAATCAATGAGCATTTTGTTGACTCGCCGCAAGGTGATTTCAGGTATGGTACTCCTAGGTATGGGCCTGCTGGCAGGTTGCGACACCCGGGGTGAATTGTCGTACAAATACGGTAAAGACTTAAGCGATAAGATTCTTGGACGAACATTCAAGTTAAAAGACACTGACGGCGAGGTGAGAACGCTTTCGAGCTACCGGAACGTGATGCCCATGATTTTTTTTGGATTCACTCAATGCCCGGCAGTCTGTCCAACAGCCTTGGCTCGTGCAGTAAAAATCAAAAAAATGATGGATAAGGATGGTTACCGCCTTCAGGTTATCTTTATTACGCTCGATCCCGAACGGGATTCACCAGCCGTACTTGACGCCTATGTCAAAACCTTTGATCCGTCATTTGTCGCACTTTACGGAACACTAGAAGAAACGGCGGCTACAGCCAAAGAGTTTGGTGTGTTTTATGAAAAAGTACCGAGTGGATCAACATATACACTTACTCATTCGTCGACGAGCTATGTGTATGACTACGAAGGAAAGCTACGCCTTGGATTTTCTCAAGCACTTTCGGCGCAGCAATGTGCAGAAGATCTGAATACCCTCATGGAGATTTGCTAATGAAATCAGCTCCCTATCGAACCAACAAAACACCGCGCATTAGACAGATCGCAATTGGGCTTTCTTTATTCGGACTGTCTTTGCAGGCATCAGCTCAGACGCAGGTAGAGGACGCATGGGTTCGCGCGACAGTGCCAGGGCAACAAGCGACGGGTGCGTTCATGACGATCACTGCAAGCAGTGACAGCAAGCTGCTCAGTGCACAGTCATCGATAGCGAAAACCGTGCAAGTTCATCAATCGACCATCGCGAACGACGTGATGCGCATGCAACCAGTAGAGTTCGTAGCCTTGCCTGCTGGCAAAGCAGTCACCCTAGATCCTCACAACTATCACATTATGCTGATTGACCTAGTGAAACAGGTAAAAGATGGTGACAAGGTGCTTCTGGATCTTACGATAGAGAACGACGAGGGCGAGAAGGAATCGATCAAGGTTGAAGCCACCGCGCGAGCTTTAAATTTGGCTGATGATACCAAATGAAATGATCGCTTCAACGAAGAGACTCTAGTAGAAGAAAAGCATTTGGATTGGCAGGTTGAGCAACCTTTGGTCACACGAGTTGACGTGGATCACGTCTGGCGGTGACCCGATATCTCTACAAGGTCAAAAATAAGACATCCTCATTTCTTAGGGAGCGTGATGAATAGCATAACGGACTTTCTATACAGTGAGGCTGGAGCTCGCGCCCGGCATAAAATGCGCAAGCGACGGTCAGTCTTCATCGACATCCTCGACATCGAACCGCAATCCAAGAAAATGCCGGGTGATGAACGGGACAGGTTTCAAACACATGTTGCGCAGCAGCTGGCGCTGGCACAACGCACAGCATTCAAAGGAGATGTCGCTCTAAAAATTGATCTCACAACCACGAGCAAAAACGCCCCGCAAGCGCACACCATTACCAAAAATTTATTGGATCTCTTAAGTGAGCGTCGCCCCGATATTCCGTGGCCGCGCAAGCATCTGCTGTACAAAGATGATCGTCAAATCCAGGCGTTATCCGTCACCTGCCGGCATGGAAAAAGTGATCCTCGCATCTCCATTGAGGCCAGACCTTTCAAATCGATGCTCGATGATCTTGAGCTCGCTGCTGAAATCATCCGCAAGGAGGAGATGAGCAATGATGCCTGGCAACGTGAGATGTATGAAGAAGACTGGGTAAAGACTTTTTCTGATTTCAGAGTCAACGAAACAGAAAAGCGCAGGATATATGGGGACTCTTTCTACGATAACTACGTCAAACTGCTGCGCTGGAGCGCGCAGCGAGAGTTACTGGGTCGTAGTGGAGTTAATATTCCTGTACTAGGGTGGATGTTCGGCCGTCCCAATGATATTTCCTTCGGTTTTGGGGCGGGGGAATGGGCAAATTTGTTAGGTCGATCAAAACTACGTCTCCAAATTGGCGAGCTACCTATTGGCAAAGGAAGCTCAGAGACATTCAAAAAAGCAATATCTGCCGAGATTTCTTCCTTCAAAAAGCGTTGGGATTGGATTATCGATCCGCTCGTCCTCGCGGTCGGCCTCGAGGTGGTTGTTCGACCAAGTCCGGCTACGCCTCCTGCTGTGCTTCACGATCTCGACAATATCGTTCGAGACTACCTCATACCGAATATCGTTCCATCTTTCGGGACGGTGACAGATCAACGTTGGACTATTGATTTTGACGAACTGCGACGAATAAGTCCTGACATCGCAGATGCCTGGGGACCTAATCCAACACCACCGATAAGTACCAAACGGGGTGTAACCCACTACGAAGTCTGGCGCTTGCCCCCTATTGCGAACGAGCCGGGATTTGTAAGTGTGGCAATCGTCGCAGACGTCGACGCTCCAGGTGGCCTTATGGACAATATTGACGCAACCATACGTAGAGATGGGCGGAAACGACGAGGCCATCATGTTTGGTAATTCATGCTTCAAGTTATGTGAATCCTTAGTGCATGGAACAAGATAGAGATTTTCGTTTTTAGGATTTTATATGGGTTCGTTATGACTGTAGTTAATAAGACCACCGATTTGAATGAGCTAATCAACGATTTTGATGTGCTGATTGAAAATTTTAGATCCTTGATTGCTAAGGCAAAATCAGGGGCGGCCGTCGAAAAAACCAAGCTCTGGAAATACAAGAAAGCTCTGCAGAACCTTGACGAGCTTGGCGACTCAGAACTAGCGTCACTCCTCGGTTTAGTCAGTAAGTACTGTGCGATGAATCAAGTGTTTAGCGAACACAGCAGAATTACTATCCCAGACGATAAGCTGCTTGAACTGCTTGATGGACGACATGTAATACATGATGAAGCTGAGAATTATAACGGTACATTTTTCGAGCTATCCATGGCGGTAAGGTTTGCGCAGCGTCTAGGAGTTGCAGCCGTAATTGATATGACAACTGATTGTGATGTCATATTGAATGGCGAATTTGCGGTAGAGTGTAAATATTTACATAGCGTAAAGAAATTTAGGAGCAATATTTCTGATGGCATGACGCAGTTAGATGATCGAATAGATAAAGGTTTTGCTAATGTCGGTGTGGTAGCTCTCGATCTATCTAATTTGATCGATCATGAAAAAATTCAAACGTTCGGCCAATCGGTTTTTGATAGTTTTGCCGCTTCGTACGAAAAAATGGTTAAAAGTCGTGGATATATTGCACGCGATCTCAGTAGTGACGGCGTCGTGAAGTCGGTCTTACAGGATCGAAATTTTGCAAAAATCATGGGTAGCTTTATTTCCCATCAAGCCGAATCGACATTTCACGTAAATTTTACGAAGCAGGAATTAGAGAAGCTTGACGATAGGAAAATTGCGATAATTTATCAAACTAACATTTATCTTTGTTTTCACTATGAGGGGAGCGTCGCTCCAACACCTTTCAGGACTTTGAATTATTACATCCATCACGGATTGCCTGATGCTACCTATTCATCGGTGCAAAGGTTTTTTCATACATTGGCTGTCGGCGTCTGATCTGACTAGGCTAGACTACATTTAGTCATTCGTTGTATGGCGTCTACCAGGAGCAATATATTGCCAGTCCCAAAGGAATATCACGGTCGCGAACAGGCGTACGTCAAACATACGATTTTGAAGACATACCTACAGCGTTTGTTCATGATCATCGGGCGCAAGGAAGCCGTTATCAATTACGTCGATTGCTTCGCTGGGCCTTGGTCCGAGGAATCTGATGACCTCAAAGACACGTCTATCGGAATATCTCTTTGCCAGATGAGGGAGTGTGCCGATGCATTACAGGCCCAGTTTGGTGTCAGCGTAAAATTTCGTGCGCTGTACATCGAGAAAGACAAGAAAGCCTTCGGCAAACTCGAGTCATTTCTGAATGGCCGACCGCAGGATGCCGTGCAGGCCTCTTGCATACAAGGTGACTACACCACCAAAATTGACGACATTGTTCGGTGGGCATCGGGCAATTTCACGTTTTTCTTTATCGACCCCAAGGGCTGGAAAACCGTGATCAGCGCGCCGGTTCTTGCCCCGCTGTTGGCAATGAATAAGGTCGAGTTCCTCATTAACCTCATGTACGATTTTTTCAATCGAGCATTGTCAATGAAGTCGCACCAGATTGATGTGGAAGCGCTTTTAGGGAAAAAGATTGATTTGACGGGTTTTGAAACTTCCTCTGAACGACAGGCGATGGTGATCGCCCAGTACCGTGAAGTGGTTGGTGAGATATATGGTGGTAAAACAGCCTATGTATCGGTTGAGCGGCCAGGCATGGAGCGCATACTTTACTTTTTGGTGTATCTGACTCGGCACCCACTCGGGATTATTGTATTCAAACAGGCAGCCGAGCAAATGGAAATGGTTCAGCGTGTCAGCCATTTTGAGACGCGTCTGCGTGCACAGATTAACAAGTCACCAATGAGCGACCTTTTTGCATTGGAGCAAGATGAAGTAGTCGTTGACAAACCAGTTGACAATAAATTAGCCGCTAAAAAGTTCTTGCTAACCAGGCTCTCAGTGAAGCCATTGTTGGTTGACTACGATTGCTGGTCCGAATTTTTGGAAGGGACAGATTTATACCCAACCGATCTTCAGCTTGCTTTTAAAGAGTTGATTAAGGAAGGACGTATAAAAAACCTTGATGCGGATGTCAGCCGTAGGCGAAAAAACCCTGTCCAACCAAATTGGCCACGGAAAAGTGAGCGTTGGGCACTTAATGACTGATTTACGGAGTCATCGGATATTTTATAGGCGTACTCATTGCGAGGGAATGCTAGCAAATCAGTCATAGAATCCTGAGTAAATCTTGCATTTATAGAAATCGGGCTACGTTAGGACTACGATTTCCACTGATTACATACCCATTATGGATATTATAGTAACCAGTGGATGCGAGACGATATCAATTTGACATGACTTGCAGCATCTTACTAAGATCGCGCACGAAAGGAGTGATAGTGCAATGAGTACTCAAACAAGCATTGAGTGGACCGAGATGACTTGGAACCCCGTGGTGGGGTGTACCAAAGTCTCACCGGGCTGCAAGCACTGCTACGCGGAAAACATGGCTCACCGCCTGCAAGCTATGAGCACCCCCGGCTACGAAAATGGCTTTCGGTTGAGCCTGCGTCCAGAAAAACTCCAGGAACCTCTGCAGCGCAAGAAACCGACCATCTATTTCGTCAACTCAATGTCTGATCTGTTCCATGAGCAGGTGCCTGACTCCTACATCGATCAGGTATTCGACGTGATTCAGCGGGCTTCTCAGCATACGTTTCAGATTCTCACGAAGCGCGCCGAGCGACTTGCCGATTATTTCAGTACCCGAGCTACACCGGCCAACGCCTGGTTAGGCGTGTCTGTGGAAGATAAGGCTTATGGCGTGCCTCGCATTGATTGCCTTCGCAAGGTTGACGCAACCATCCGTTTTCTCTCAGCCGAGCCCCTTCTAGAAGACTTGGGCGACATCGATCTCACTGACATTCACTGGGTCATTGTCGGTGGTGAGTCAGGAGCGAAAGCGCGACCGATGCAGCAGGAGTGGGTCGACAACATCCATCGGCAGTGTGATGAGTCCGGCTCTGCGTTTTTCTTCAAGCAGTGGGGAGGCTGGGGGGCTGATGGAGTAAAACGCTCCAAAAAGGCCAATGGTCGCCTTTTGAACGGTCAGACCTGGGATGAAATTCCCTTGCTAAACCTAGCCTGAGCTAGAAAGGATTTCGAGTGGCCAAGGACGAAAAATACAAGTGGGATTTGTCGGCTGGAATCTATCCGCACATAGATCCTCACAGCAAAATAAAACACCAGATTATTCATGACTACATTCGCTCCTACATTACTGTAGTCATGAGTAATCAACTGATACCACGAATCGGCATCAATATTGTTGATGGCTTTTGTGGTGGTGGTGTTTACAAGGACGATTATGGCCGTCGAGATCATTACGGATCACCGATAATCGCATTGGAAGCTGTTCAGGAAACTGTCGCGAAAATCAATATTCAGCGAAATATGCCGCGTGAAGTGCTGACGCAAAATTTCTTTATCGATATAAAAAAGGAAAATATTGAGTATTTAAAAGCGGTGCTTGCTACGAAAGGGTTTGGGCATCGCCTGGAGAAAGATATATTCACTTTGCGGTCAAGGTTCACCGATGCGTTGCCGAGTATTATAAAGAAGATTCAGGACTTTAAATTTTCTGAGCGCTCACTGTTCTTGCTGGATCAGTACGCGTACAAAGATGTGCCATTTTCAAGCATCAGAACAATCTTTCAGCGCCTGGCCAATGCGGAAGTCTTGTTAACATTCAATGTGGACAGCCTGATTGACTATCTGTCCGAGCGTGGCGAAAACAGAAAGGCGCTGCAAAACATTGATCTGGAAAAGTATATCCCTTGGGAAAAGTTGCGCTCGTTCAAGGCCACAATGCGGCACGAGTGGCAGCACCTGATTCAACGTTTTCTCGCTGAAGGAATTCTGAAGGAAAGCGGCGCTGAATTCATGACGGTATTTTTCATTACCCCTGGGGGGCATAACCCGCGATCGTACTGGTTTATTCACTTGGCAAAAAGCTACCGTGCCAATGCCGTGATGAAACAAATACATTGGAAATACGGCAATAATTTCTCACATTCCATGACGCCTGCGCTTTTTGTTGGTTATGACGCCAATAAAGATATTCAAGTTACGGATCAGCACGCATTCGGATTTGGTGAGGAGCATAATTTCTGCGGAGTCACGGGCAAGCGAATTGAAGCCGAACTGTCTGAGCTATTGCCACGAAAAATCTACGACCAGCCACATGTTTCTTTCGGACAGATGATGATTGATATGGCCAACAACACGATGGCTGATGAAAGCATTGTGAGGCAGTCGTTGCACGGTCCGCTCGTTAGCGGAGCCATTGACGTTTACGATAAAGACAGCCGAACTAAGCGTCGTAAAGGCAGCAGCATCAAATCGTCTGACATCATCATACCGTCGCCTCAACGGACAATGTTTTTTACATCCTGATCGTGTTATCCAAAGTAGCCAGAGTCGCTGACCCCAATTAGACGATAAATTTTTCAAGAGTACCTAAATCGGTGAAAACGCTTAGCTCTTTAATACACTCGTCGGGCAGAAGGACGCTGAATTATCTGAGCACTTCGCGTGTACCGAAAGTTATTCATCGGCATCTGGTCCGGGAGATTGGTTGGTGATAAGGATCGTAGAAGTAGAACAGGTGCTGCGGGAGCGAGCGTCCCCCCTTAGGCTGATGAGCTTGCAGGCGCTAAACCCAGCCCGCGAACCCTATAGGGCCATCCTTCTCCAACCTACCGGCGTGATTGAAGCCAACGAACAACGTATTGGCCATGCGGACAGGGAGCTTGGGCATGCCCTTTGTAGCGGCTTTCTCGATTCCGCCGTTCAACAGCATGCGGATCTGGTAGTCGCCCCCGAATACTGTGTCCCCTGGACCGTCGTAGAGGAAATAGTTGCCGGGCGTTATCGACCGCCGCAAGGCTCTATATGGGTGCTCGGATGCGAGAGTATTTCCCCGAACGCTTTGCAGGATTTGGAAAATCGTTTTCAGGCTGCAGACCATTGCGTATTTCTTCACGAGCGGCTCGATCCAAGACAGGAGGCGCAACGCCGTTATGTCGATACACTGCTCTACGTCTTCTGGGCTCATGACCAAAATGGTCAATCCGTGCTGGTGCTTTTGGCACAATTCAAGACTGTCGCTTGTCGAGACTCTCTGGATGTAGAGCAAACCTCGTTGTGCTTAGGGCAGGCGGTGTATGTCTTCAATCGTGCAGTCGGAAATATGTGCCTTGCATCCATCATATGTTCCGATGCCTTCGATTTCACGGAGCACGTTGATAACCTCCATACCAACTGTCTTCTGATCCATATCCAGCTCAATCCCAAGCCAGCACATGCGGATTATGCAAGCTATCGCACCAGACTTTGTTCTGTTGGATCGAACAGTCACGTGGAGCTTTTGTGCTTAAACTGGGCTCAAAACGTCAAGGAAGTCAAAGGTGGAGGGAGGTTTTCTGAATGGAACAACGTTGCAGGATCAGCTTGGTATGCTCCTCCGGCAAAGTTCAGCGCTGATGATGGTCTGATCGATGCGCTGCATCGTGGTGGTTTGTACTACTGCCTGCTGGATCAACGTTGGCATGCCTTCTTTCTGAACTACGAAGGACAGGTCATTCTTCTGCAAAAGCAGAAACTCCTGTTTCCGGGTGAGCAAGCACTGGTTACAAAGAACTTCATCCAGGTTGAAGAGCGCTGGACCTGGAGCGCAGACACCAGCACTTGGGTGCCGGGAGCCGTCGCAAATGACGGTTTTGCAGATGCTCTGGTGGGGTACCGGTCGATCAGTGCCGATTTACTTCGAGCATCTACGGCCAGCCCACTTGCAGTGGAGCGTGCAATTGAGATTCTCATGGGGCCTCGAGGCAAACCAACCACGTGGTACACCACTAAGGAATTGGATGCTCTGCGCCTCGATAGGGATGAAGAATCTATTCGCCGCGTGACAGTCCATCAGGATAAGGATGTGAACCGGCCTGGAGTGTCGTATCGCACTCAGAGATTGCAGCGCGCACACGATGCAATTGGGCTTGCCCAGTCTGCCGTTCCCTGGCCGGCGGCGGTTCGTGACTTGGCCCAAGGTTTCAAATTCTCATGGCGCCGACAAGCTCCGCATCACAACATTGAACCCACTGCCGGTGGCCTCGGTTCCGCGGCACTTGTCTACCTCTCTGACCAAGCGAACGATGCTGCCATCGAAAGCGCACACCAAATGCTTCGCTCAGCCCTCACCGCGCAAGCGGCTGATAAGGCCATAAAAGCAGACTTGAGCGCCGAAGAAATTAGCAATGCCATCGTACGTGCCCAAGACAGGATATGTGTCGTGTTCCGCAGGAATAATCAATACGGCGCTAGAGGCCCTGAGGGGATGAATCTCATCGATACACCCGCCAGCGCATCTCCGGTGGATTTTTCAGAGGATAGATTATGATCAATGCGCAACGTGTCGAGGCAATGCTCAAGAACCGATACCCTGATCTTGAGCATGTCGGAAATGGCTTATTTCGAGGTGTTGACCGTTTCGGTGAGCGTGACTATGCAGTTCGCTACTTCGATCTGAATGATCAGCTTGCGCAAGCTGCAGTCTCTCTCAAGAGTTACCAGGAAGAAGTTCTCTCCGGGATGTACTTCTCGAGTGATGTCGCGACGGATCTGCGCTGGAACCATTATCTGTACTTCGTCACCAGCGAAGAAGAGGCCCGAGGTGGTGAGTTCGGTCGGCTGAAAGCAACAATCGAAGCAGATCGGGAATATGCTCGAAAGCGAGTCATTCAAGAAGATGAGATCGCTCCCCTGCTTGCCGATGCCGGTACACCGCAAGCTGTCAGAACCATGCCCGTCGACCTCGCGACAACATGGTCGGAGGAGCTCTCCCAGCATAAGTTGAACTTCATTCTCGACAGTGACATCAGTGTGCCCGAGGCGGTGCGCAGAATTGTTGCTGGGACAACCGACACGCTAGGGCAAACCATTGCTCCAGTTTCCCTGCTTTCTAGCGAACAGGCCGCAGTCGATAGTTTTATCCATGGCCTGGCCATAACAGGATTTCGCTCTCACCCTGAGCAAAAGGTTCATGAACTTGGCCGGGTCAACCTGATAGTCGGCAGTAACGGAGTTGGAAAAACTTCACTTCTCGAAGCAATTGAGTTCGCTTATTGCGGAACGAATCGTCGGGAATCTCCCGTTCTCCCGAAAACATCTGTGGTACTTGATTTTGGGAGTACGGGAGAAAAGTTGAGTTCGACCACGAGTACGACGCGCCTGCGTGCGCGACACTCAAACTGGTACGCCAAAACCGACCTAAAGAACGCCACTATTCAGGACAGCTTTGGAAAGTTTAACTTTCTCGATACCGACGCAGCCGTCGAGCTCAGCGTGACTTCGAGTTCTGCCCAAATCGGTGATGATGTAACACGCTTAGTACTCGGCGCCGAGGCAGAACAGCTTGGAGACAGGTTGCGTCGTGTCCTTAAACAATTGCAGGACGAACTGAAGGGTTTCCGCCGAGATAACGCTGCAAACCAGCGGTTGAAAGAGGCATCCCAAAAGCGCCTGGACCACCTAAAAACAATCCCCAAGCTTTCTGACAGTTTGTTCCTGGAGTTGCTGACGGCAACCCGAGCATTGGGCTGGATTCGGCCACCGGTAGAAAAGGGGCAGCTCGACGCGTTCAGGGATGAACTTCAAAAGGCTACATCCGCAATTACTCTAATCCGACGATCATTGATCGATGCACTTCACAGTAATTTCAGTGACGCTCAACTCATGCTCGCAAGCCTCGAGGACGAGGCTAGAAAAGCAGAAAAGCAGAAAAGCTAGATCAGCGGGCCCGGGCCGCTCGGCTGGCGCAATCCAATGCGCAGCGGGAAGCTCAGTCCACTTCGGCGTCGATCACTGCAACCGAATCTCTGCTGCCCTATGCTCGCACCGAATTTTCACGCTTGGTCCAAGAAACACGGGATCTTCAAGGACGCGTGCGTGCTTCTAGCGCGAGGTTAGCCAGCACTGCCAGCCTCATCGATATGAAGCTGATCGAGATCCACTTGAGCCAACCACTGGCAGCTGTAATTGCTTCGGCAACCAGCCAAGTCGAGGAGTGCCGGCGCCGTCTTGAGTCAGCTCGATTGTCACTTCAGGCTTTTGAGAAGAGCCAGAGCGCCATGGCCGTTTTGAAGCAGCGGCTTCTGGGAACGGCCAAGGAATTACTCCAAAATCAGGTTGATCCTAATCATTGCCCGCTGTGCAAAACAGAGTTTGAGGAAGGCCATTTACTTACCCGCATGATGTCCGATATTGAAGGCAGCGCTTCGGAGCATGCAGCGATGTTGCAGGCGGCGATCTTATTCGAAAGCGATCAGTTGGAAAAATCCGAAGTGACGCTGGCCATACTGATGCCAGTTAAATCGTTTGTCGGTAATCCCGATCAGCTCATTACCGTCGAGGAGGCGCTCCGACTGATTGATGAGGAAAAAAGCACGTTGGAGCAAGACCGATACGATCTTGATGTAAGCCTATCGAAAATCCAACAGCTCTCGGCAGAAGGTCTGTCTAGTGGAGACCTTTCCCGGAAATTGCTGATAGCAGGACAGTCTGAGTTAACGTCGCTCGATGAGCTGCTCCAAGTACAGGCCGAACAAAAAGACTTATTAAATGCCTATCAGGCGGCCGCCACTTCAGCTCTGGAGGAGTTGAATGAGGTAAGGCAAGAAAGTGAAGCCTTGGCTGCTCGCTTATCGATTGAAGTTCTAGACGATACCGAACAGTTCGCTCAGGTTGTCAGAAAGCAGATTTTGGATTTGGATGCAGCTTTGGGTGCTCGACAGACCCTAACGTCTATCCTGACAGTCGATGCTGAATCGACCACTGGACATTTCGTTATCAACCTTGCCGCAATGCAGCAGATGCTTATTAACGTTGCCACAGCGGAAGCTGTGGAGGCTTCAAACGATACGGAGTTCAATCAAGAGGCGTCGACCCTCGCTGAGCTCGAGACTAAGATTGACGAATTGGACACGCAGATAAAGCGTGCAGTTGAAGCCGATGCAGTGCTGGCGGAGCTTGCCCAACAGCGTTCGGGTGGGGAGCTGACCAACCAGATTTTGACTGAAAATGCTGCGGAGATCGCCCGTACATTTGCAAGCATCCATATGCCCAACGAGTTTGAGCTCAAGACCGATCAAGGCAAACTTGCAATTATTCGCAGGAGCAATGGCGCAGAGGTTGAGCTCAATCAAATGAGCACTGGTCAGCGTGCCGCCTTCGCGTTGTCACTATTTTTGGCAATGAACGGCCGCCTGCAGTCAGGGCCACCCATTCTGATCTTCGATGATCCGGTGGCACACATCGACGATATCAACATGTTGTCATTCCTTGATCACCTGCGAGATCTGGCAATCAGCGGTTCGCGTCAAATTTTCTTTGCAACGGCGGACAACAAGCTTGCTGGGCTGTTTCGTCACAAGTTCCGGTTCCTGGAGGACGATTTTAAGGAACTGCGGCTGTCGCGAGTTTCGTGACGATGAGCAAGCGAGGGTTGCTCTAGTGCCGTCCTGCTAAGCCGTGATGAGCATTTGAACTGGACGACGCTGCCAGCCACGTAGTCGGAATCGCTGACCGCGTTTACCGGGTAGCTTCGGCACGAAGCTAAGGCAAAGAATTTTTTGCCTTAGCTTCATTTTGTGCGCTTAACACTAAAAATTGTTTGCTTATCTCAGGCGGCTATTTCTGGTGCCGACCTTGTCCGGTTGCATGCGATGCACCTCAGGTAAGCGCGCTCAAGCCTTTTAGCATCGGCTCAGTGGGAAGAGGATCTTGCATCTGACGGGCTAGTTAGATGGCGAATTTATCTGTTGCGACGCCGTCGCTTATTTAGGCGTACCGTTGGAATATCTTCGAGATGATTTTCCACTGGCCATCGATCTTAAGCAGCGAAAGAAAGTCGTGGAAGCTCGCGCCCAAAACGTCATTCTCCATGTCTACGCGGACCACTGCGGCTGTGGGTGCGATAGCCAAGATATCCAGACGACTGCGCGTTTTCGGTGAGGCACCCAGTACTTTGAAGAAGCTCGCAAATACCGGAATAGCTGGACCTTGAAGCAGCTCATCGCCGCTGTAGCCCCACATTATCGCGTCTTCGTGGAAGGCTTTCTCAATTCCGGCGATGTCCCCGGAGCGATAACCGTCAATATAAGCTTGTGCTGCCTGAATCACAGCGTCGTACTCAGTGGTGGTGACTGGTTTTAAATGCGAAGTCATGATGAACCCTCGAGAGCTGCTTAGTGAATTGTGCAAGTTTATAGGCCGCGCAGAGCCACGTACTGCGATCACCACAATGGTTGCTTTAACGAGTGCTCGTTCCCTGGCGTAGGGTCGATGCATTCATACCTAGCTGCGCCAGATCCTAATCTTCAGATACTCCCGAGTAAGCCTACTCAAGCCATTACCTTGCTAGGATTGAACTAATCCATTGGTGATTCGTAGTGCTCTACTGGGCAGACTGCGAACGTGTCAGAGCGAGCATTGCAACCCTCGCTCGTGTTGTTCGTGTCACCAACTTTACGTATGAGTCTGGGAAACGAAAACGACGTTTATCCCTCGCTTTAGGCCCAAAAATGTCGCTCCTGAGAGCCATCAATAACGCCAGGCCCCGTGGCGTTACACTAGCGCTCCCGGTAACCTGAGCGTTAAAACGCTGGAGCTGAGCTGCGATGTACCGAATTGGATTTTTTGTCTGTCCTGGACACGATGCCCTTGATCTTGCTGGCCCATTGTCTGCATTCAATCAGGTGGCGACAGCTGTTGGTCATAAGCCGTATGAGCTTCGTGTCGTATCGCACTCCGGCGGGCCGGTTATTGGTAATTCAGGTCTTCCGGTCGAAACAACTCCGTTTGGCCAGGACACCTTTGACACCGTGGTTTTTGTAGGTGGTGAAGTCGAACCAATGCTGACAGCAGAGAATATCGCCGCAGCAAGGCAATTGGTCGTCAACGCTTCGCGAGTCGCAAGCGTATGTACGGGTGCGTTCTTGCTTGCAGAGATCGGTCTGTTGAACGATCGGCGGGCCACGACGCACTGGTATCACACCGTACAACTGCAATCGCGGTTCCCCCGCATCAAAGTCGAGGGGGACAATATTTATATAGCGGACGGACACATCTGGACGTCGGCGGGCATCGCCTCTGGGATCGACCTGGCGCTCGCCATGATTGAGAAAGATATGGGCGCGAATGTAGCGCGCGATGTCTCCAGATTGCTGGTCGTTCCATACCGCCGGCCTGGTGGCCAGTCGCAGTTTTCCGCGATGTCGCAAATGGAGCCAGAGTCAGATCGCATTCGTATTGCGCTGAAATTCGCGAGAGAGCATCTGTCCGAGGCGTTACCAATTGAGCGACTCGCCGATGCGGCGAGGTTGAGCCTGCGACAATTCGGACGAGCATTCCGCCGAGAGACGGGAGAAACACCAGCTAAAGCAGTAGAACGATTGCGCGTCGAAGCGGCGTGTTTACGTCTGCAAGAAGGCAGCGAGCCGATCGAGCAAATTGCTCAGGCGGTGGGCTTTACTGACCCAGAACGCATGCGTAGGGCGTTCGTTCGGCTACATGGATATTCACCGCAGTATGTCCGCCGCGAGAATCGGTTGAACGGTGAACGGTGATCGCTCGATGGTCAATTAGCGGTATTAAGCCCGCGTCCATATCCCGACAACCTAAATCGATAGAGGCCGTCAGTACGACGGCAGCGAGACCACGCCGTTAATAAGCCTTTAATTGAGAATTTAGAAACGGACAGGGGGTGAAATAGTCAGAAGTCACCTCCCTCTTCGATTTGCTTTAGAGTCGAGCTAGCGGTATTGACGCGGACATGGTGCTTGCGAGATTTAACTTGAACGGTTTGAATTTCGTGGACCTCAATTGAATCCAAGTCTAAGCGCAATGCTGGAAGCCTAGACGCAACGGGAGCGCTCCATTCTTCAAGCCACGCCCCATCTGTGCGATGGCTTACGTCAAGCTTGTTATCCTGACCCACGTAGAAATCGACGCGATAAGAGAAATAGTTTTCATCGGTGTCCACGTCATATTCATGAGTTTGGACTGTTGCCTTTGTTTCTGCCTCAAAAGCCAACGGCTCTACTAACGACGCTTTATGGAAGAGCGCAATGTTGACGCCATTACCATCTTGAACCGCCGGAAAGAGAATCCCATCCAAAGCGGGAGATTTCATGCCTGCTAAATAGTCCGCCACCGCCTGGGTGGTCAGGTATCCCTGCTCTTGATCGTTCGGCATTACCGGAATAATCAAGCGTCGACACAGGGTTCGCAAAAAACCAGCACGTTCACATTCTTGCGCATATTGCGGATCAAAGAAGCTTCCTTCGCTGTGAACCTCATCGAGTCTTCTCAAATCGAGTAACTTCAAGTCGCGCACAATAGTAAATTTTGCGATTACGACATTACTACCAACCACTGGCCGAACTTCGGCCAGAGCGGAGTGAGGCTCTTGTGCACCGTAGAAAATTGATATGCCTGAGGCATTCATCCGGCTCGCTCGCGCTATCCGACCTGGAGGTGGGCCCAAGTGAGCTACGGGATTTTTGAGTGCATCTTTTAAAGCGTCTAAGGACTGAAATTCACGCCCTCTGTATAACGCCTCCACATCGGTCCCCGGTCCGATACTGACGACGGCGGTGTCGCCTACATACGTCCGAGCATTTTCGATGTCGGCGAATACCGAGGAGAACACGTCCCAAGCAATTTGATTGAAGAATCGACTTTCGTGCTTAAGGGACTCCTCAACACGGCCCCATTTGTCTGTCCAATTATCCAAGGTAGGATGCGTCAGCTCGTAATATGAGCTCCTGGCAAACTCACACTCCCCTTCATCCGGATCACCTGGGTGAAAATTATCGTGGCGATTGCTGAGGAGAGTTACTACATCCGCAGCGATATCAGCGTCACATGAGACTAGGTCACAGATAACGTCCTTTAAAGGCTCCCCTGGACGTTCGTACTCATAAACGTACTCGGCATTTCGCATGGCCCATTGCTCAAACTCATCGGGTTCGGTGGGAGTTCGACTGAAGTGACTCTGAATCGCTTTTTCTACGCAATCGGCCAGTTCCAACATGGTTATAGCCGGCTCATCGCGCGCCCCACAATATGTGCATTCACGGCTTTCACAGTTCTTTGTGATCTGCACTTTCAAGTACTGCTCACCCACGCATTCGACACACACCAGCTTCGTAGCGATGTGCTTGCCAGAGGAAAATTTATTCATGTGCAGAACCTAAAAAGAAACGATGAATGTGGGTTGACTTCGGATAGCTAGTGACGAAGGTAGAATGATTCCAATCGTAGGGTTGCGAAGGTCAGCGACCCACCATTGTTCCAAAGCATAGGCTCATTCGTTGCTCGACGCTTTCCTTGCTTTCAACTTCATTAGCAGAGTGCTTCACCAACTCGATTAGGACTGTCACCCTGCTGAAAGCCTTAGAAGCACTCTGCTAACAAAATTGTGTCGCTTCAGTTCTTTATATGCAGGCGATACAAGCATTATGCACGTGTGATCACTACACGCGAAATCACGTCACCTCGATGTGTGAATTCAACGAGATTGAGAGAACGCGAATAATTGACCGCCGGCACATCTGTACCAGCTGCCATGAAGGGCGCCAGACCGTGGTGTGCATAGAGTTCGCTGAAGCAGCGTGCAACGGCCGCTCATGATTCATCATTCGTGGGGAAAAATCACGTCAGTACTGAGTAGGGTTCCAGCACGAGCCGCGAGCTGAAAGTCCACCAGGCCCGCTGAGCCCAGGGTGGTGGTTGCTTGCAGTGGTGGTTCAAGCGCGTAGGTTTTTCGCGTATTGCTTAACTGGATTTCGGTCCAGAACACGTTGTGTAGGTTCTTCACCTAGTTGACCTGTCGCCCGAATACGCGACTTCCTTTGGGTATCGCAATGTTTTCGAATTCGTCATATACGTTTTGGGAAACGATCGCCGAAACTCGATCTGGACTGACGCTCTCCAATACCAAATTGATAAATGTGCCGCGATTCAGTTTGTATGGTTGGTGCTGAATACTCAGCCCTGCCAGTGGGCTTATTGCTTGGCTGTTGTGCTTGAACCACACCGGAGAGGGCTAGAAAAAAAGCTATTACGAGAGGTGCTGCTACTTTTTTACGTGCATGTGGCGCCCCGGGGGAGTCAGTATAGGAGTCGCGCCACCGGTCCAAACTAGCAACATCTCGAGAAGAGATCCGCAATGTCGGCGGAGGCGTTTGCAGAAGAAATCGCAAACCCAGACGGCAGGTTTTCCATTTTATTCGGCGGCGTGATGAGTTTTAACAACAGTGTTCAATATCTCCAAGCCGAAGCTAGGTCGGCCGCTATGACTCCGCCCAGTTTCGGAATCGCTCTTGTCGAAGAGGACAAAGTTAACACCGCCGTCATGTTGGACAGAGCGAAAGGAAACTCCGTCGAAGGGTTGCTGTTCGTGGTAGCGAATGAATTCTGCCAGTGCTTGGGTCATCACGTAATGCGTGTCGCGGCCACTGACAGGTCGAGCAATCTCGTCATGGAGATAATGTAGCAAGCTCTGGTGATCGCAACGCTTCTGATAGTCCGGACTGAACAAGCTGACCGTTGTGTGTTTGAGCTGGTTGCTCAGCGCGGTGAAATCAAAGATTGTCAGTGGCGACGAAGACGAGAACGCCCCTACAACGACGGTGGCGCCCACAGACGGCTGGACTTCGGCAATGCAGGTGGCAACGTCTTGGGACACATACTTCAGGGAAACCCCCGCAGCACTCATCCGGTTGTTGCCCGCATGCTCTCTGGGCGGCGCACCTAACTCTTTGGCCGGGTTTTCTGTGAAGACTTGAACCTCAGCTTGATCTTTGGCGATTCGGGCACGATGGAAGATTGTTCCAGCCGGTAGCGTTTTAATTACGGCCGGTGTTCCGGGCCGCTCGGTGCTCTCTGCGTTTAGCGCCTCGAAAATCAGTGAATCAAAAAATCTCCGCGCTTTATCGTTGAAAAAACGACGACCATGTCTGAGTTCATCGGCAATTTGGTCCCATTCACCCACAACCCACCAGCGCTCATGTTCCTCTGACTCAAAAGGACCAGGTGCCCAGCAATACTCTTGCCCTGGCCAATAAAAGTCCTCCTCGTCAGCATCGACATCGACAAGATGCTCCGCGATCGCTTCGCAGATGAGTGTGTTATCGCATCGAATGGCAATATTCACCACGTCTGCCAGAGTCATTTCATGACCCGGGTAAAGGCCATAATCCAAAATGAAGTGCGTCTGTAAATGCTTGTGTATGAAGCGCGCTATACGCTTAGGCGAGAGCCCTCTGCGTGTTGGTTGAGTGCATGCGGCGCAAACTCTCTCCGACTTCAGTGCGGCTGGAGACATTCTCAGCATGGGATCCCCAACGCATTCCAGGCAGACAAAGAACGACTCGTCGTCTTCCATTTTCAGGAGTTCCAATTGCATGTGATGTTTCTTGTGGAAACGCATTCGTCGTCGACAGTCTTCTGGTGGTTTATTGAAGGTCGGGACAGATTCCCCCCACCAAGACAACACCTGAGTATTGCCCAACAATGCGCTTCTTGGAAACCGTCTGGTGTCAGAGCCAGGATGTGATCGGGCCATGATCGGCTCGTATCAAATACTGCCAAGAAATAATCGAGGCCTGCGCGAATTGTCATGCGCCTCCCTACAGCAGACGATGGCGAACTCATCCTGGATGCACCCGATGACTTCTGGCTCTTGAGAATGCTGAAGTCATTCACTCGACCGCAAAAGGAACCCAAAACGTGCGGAAGATCGTCAAGATGGCATTCAGGTGGCCGCTTACAAGTAAGCCACTAACGAGCCAACTCCGAAGGCAAAGCCCCCGCGTGTAGGAATGCAGGGGCAATTTCTTTGAACATGACTCCAGCTGAGGAACTGACCGCAGAGCGCCCCGCGGCCTGACGCAAGAATGACTGATCGAGGTCCGCCAATGTTACAGAGCTACGATCAGGCGGGAGCCAGTTTTGATAACTGCGCTCGACGCTCCATATGCTCATTCGCGACTCTTACCGCTTCGCCAGTTCGACCCCACAGCCCTTTAATCTGTGCGACGATTTCCGGCCGCGCGGTACGTGGATTCCCCGAGTTCATTGTCGGCTGCGGGTCGTACTCGAGCACGAGCTGCGTAAACTCAGCCGCGTCCCGACCTTTGAGCTCGGCGATGACCTGCAGCGCAAAGTCGATACCCGCAGTTACACCGCCACCTGTGATTCGATTCCTGTCAACGCAAACCCGTTCGTAGCTCGGTTCGATACCCAGTGCTATGAGGGGTTCGTAGAAAGGCCAGTAGGTCGCTGCACGGTAGCCCTCCAGTAGTCCCGCCATAGCAAGAAGTACAGAGCCTGTGCATACCGCGGTTACATAGGTGGCAGTCTTTCCTGCGCGAGCAATAAAATCGAGCAGCTCCTGGTCCTTCATGATTTCAGGAGTTCCTCCGCCACCTGCGACAAACAGGACGTCTAAGTTATCTGGAACGTCATCAATCGTGATCGTGGGATTCATGGTGACGCCCATATCCGTTGGGACTGGCTCCATGGTCTTCCAGATTATGTGAGTTTTAGCGTGAAGGCCGAACGCCGTCTGTGGGCCTGCCAAGTCCTGCAAAGTGAATCCAGGAAAAATCACCATGCCAATCTGCAGTTGGCGGTCTTCAATCTTATTGCTCATCTCATCAGACATTACCGTCTCCTCTCGTCGTACTTGACTAAAGAGTATTCCTGTTAGACGCTCCACGTGAGTGGCGGAAATGACATAGAACGATCAGTTTCTGCCATCCAAGTATCTGTTTAGGTTTTGCGAGCGGAGGCCAACGCCATGCATAGGATCGCGGTTCTTACATTGAATGATGTGGTGCCGTTGGATTTTGGTATCGCCTACCAGGTTTTCGCTTTGGCTTCTCAGCTAGATGGGAGCAAAGCTTACGAGGTGGAGGTGTGCGCACCCGAGCGGACAATTCGGGCCGCTAGCTTTGATATGCAGGTGCGGTACGGCCTCGACCGTCTTGCGCTAGCCCACACTATTGTCATACCAGGGAGTGAAGACCCATTTGGAGTGGTTCCAGAAGCAGTAAAAATCGCTCTTCGCGAGGCACATATTCGTGGCGCAAGATTGGCGTCAATCTGCACCGGGGCCTTTATCCTTGCTGCAAGCGGTCTTCTTGACGGAAAACGCGCGGCGACGCATTGGCGTTTCGCCGAGGACCTGGCCAGGCTTCACCCAGAGATAAAAGTCGAACCTAATGTTCTGTTCGTCGATGAAGGTAGCATCGTGACTTCGGCCGGCGCGTCAGCAGGATTAGATATGTGTTTGCATCTCGTGCGACGCGATTACGGTCAGTCTGTAGCGGCAAACACTGCCCGCCTAGCGGTCGCGCCACTGTACCGTGATGGTGGCCAGGCACAATTTATTCGTCAGGAGCTTCCAGGCTCGGCAACGAGCTTAATGCCGTTGATCGAATGGATGCGGGACAATTTGAACAGTTCGCACACGGTCGATAGCCTTGCGGCTCGCGCCAATATGAGCTCCCGCACCTTTGCTCGGCGATTCCAAGAACAGACCAGTACTACTCCTTTACAGTGGCTTCTCACCGCTCGTATTGATCGAGCGCGTGAATTGCTTGAGGAGAGCGAGACATCGATTGATCAAACGGCATTTCTTTCCGGATTCGGGTCTGCGGTGACCTTCCGGTCGCGGTTCCGCAGAGTCGTTGGCCTCACGCCGACGGAGTACCGTCGTCGTTTCAACTCAGCAAGCTAAATCTAATAATCGAAGACCATGCCTATTCATATCGCCAGCGTAGTGAGCGCTTCCGCATGCTGTAGCGTGTAGATTCATAGGGCCGATGCCGGCGCATACTTGAGAACACTCATGAGTACACCCATTACGCTGACAGTGGGCGATATAGAGCTCACCTACAACACCGGCTACATCGGCATGGACCACGGCATGCTCTTTCAAGAACGGGATCGCCAGCGGCGGCGGCACCCCTACGTTAATTACGAATACTGCGCGCAGAATTCGCAAGACGTCACTCAAAGCGAAATGTGCTTTTGTCGCACACTTGGCTCGATGGTTTCGAGACTCGAGCTGATCGGTTATACATTGAGCTCTGTCCAAGCTGAATATGAGTTCCAATACGCACTCGACCATGATCAGCATCCAGTCTCCCTGAGCGGTGAGCCGCATTCTGACCGATTGAGCTTCGAGCAATTCGTTGCCTTCATACGTGCACACGCTATTCGGGAACTCGGCAGCGTATACAACCCTACCTATGATGCAGACTACGCTCGGAGCGAGGGCCGGTTTGCCAACGACCCCGCGGTTGCTCTGCTTCCGGGAGGAGACTTCGAACGAGACACTGGAGGGTATTCAGAACGCAGTCACTTTGGTGCCCTCATCAGTTTTCTAGGGCCTTACTCGACCCTCCGAGTACTTGCCGAAAATCCTGCCAATCTGGATCTCGAAGTCGTTTGGGATTACGGCAATTTCGTAGATGCTGGCTGGGCAAAAAATGAGGACTTCACAGCCGGCGCACGCCGCTCACAGACCTATCTAATCGCGACCGAAGGAACGTCAGATACGCATATTTTGAAGCGAAGCTTTACGCTCCTAGGGCAGGATATCGAAGACTTTTTCCGATTCATTGACATTGAAGAACGACACCCATTCTCTGGTACCGGCAACCTATCCAAGTTTGCCGAAGGGTTGGTGAAGATCGATATTCAGAACCGCGTGGTGTTTCTTTTCGACAACGATGCCGAGGGGATCGACACGTATCGGAGTCTCCAACGATTCACCTTTCCAGCGAACATGAGAGCAATGGTTCTTCCTGACTTGGAGGTGCTGTGTGACTTCCCGGCGCGTGGACCCATCGGGGTAGAGAACGCCGACATCAACGGACGTGCTGCAGCCATTGAGTTCTACTTAGACCTGCGCTTGAAAAACCGTCCGCCAGCGCAAGTGACCTGGACGAACTACAAGGACTCTCTGGGCATCTATCAGGGGGCGCTCGACTTCAAGGATAGCTATGAAGCGTTTTACGATGCTTCGCCAGACTCCATTGCGTCGGGTACCTACGACGCTAGTAAGCTCCACATGGTCTTGCAGTCGATCTATACGCAATGCAGTGACATGGCGGCTCAAATGGTTCGTATCGCTTAGGTGAGCTTGAGCTAGCTCAGATGAAGCGTATCGTGAGCGTCCGAGATTTAGCCGTGATGTACCTATGCTTGGAGTGGCTGAGAGTTTCGGTCGCTCCGTTGCAGTCCGTCGCGTTAATTCCCCGAACTTCCAGAATTTGGTGGACAGGTGCGTGCGGAGCAAGGGTAAAAAAACAATGTCATGATGGTGTGACAGCAAGGTGTTTTAGATTTTTATGTTCAAATATATGGCGTAATCGGTTATGGATTCTAAAAAATTAGCTTTATGCACAATTATGTGAAAATTCATAATTTGTCTCGAGGCATGGCTGGGCGATGAATAACGAGGTGTGCAGGGCACTGAGGAAAACTGGGTGGATGTAACCGTCTCTCAAAACCCAAGGCCTTTGGATTGTTTTCTGCCGGTCTCTGTCATGACAGGGGGCGCGTTGGTCAATTGGGCCGCTTGCGCGAGTGCTGTGCTGTTTTGCCCTTGTCCAAAAATTCATGCAGCAAGGTAAAGAAATCTTTCCTTTAAGCGCTGAAAATGGCCATAGAGACAATTTTTCTTTACTTACGACTAAGCAGTGCCTCTTGAAGGATTGCACGGCACGAGCGCACTCGAAGAATCGAGCGACACCACCAGCTGTTTTGACGAGGCCGGTACAGCAATGGCCTTTTTGAATACGCATGACGCGCCAACGGAACGTCTAATCGCATTTTTCCTCTCAGTTTATTCCTTATTTTCTCATTAATTTCTTTTTGTCCCAGTTGGGCCTATCTGATGCCATACGGGGATGGTATCCACCAATTAGTGGACACCATTTTTAGCCGAAATCAGTTGCGAACGATTTCACCTCCCAAACCTCAATACTCATACAGCCGCTAATTTTTATATATTCAGCTTGTCAGCCAAGACTCAACAATATTGGACCCGTGCTCAGCTTTCCATTGTTTCAACGTCTTGTGGTTACCGCCCTTGGTTTCGACAACTTCACCTGTATTAGGATTTTTGTAGATTTTTACTTGGCGTGGCTTACGTGTACCAGACTTGGACTCAGTAGCTGGCACGCGCCGACCGGTCTGAGGATCAAGCAGGTTGATGATATCTCTCAAGCTGTAACCATATTGCGCAAGTAAGGCTCGTAGTTTCGTCTCGAACTCTATTTCCTGTTTGAGTCCGGCATCCCCTTTCAACGCCTCGAGCGCTTGTAATTGCTCGGCAAGGTGTTTTTCTAGCTGACGAAATTCTGCGAGTTTAGACATGAATACCTCCGTATTAGTGGTTTGCTCACCATGATCAGATCCAGCGATTGAAGCAGCCAAAATCTAACCGAATGCTAATTTTTATGATCTCTCTTCTCCCGCAGAGATTCCATAGATGTTGCTAATAACCTAGCATCCTCGAGAGCATGGTGAGGGAAAATTATATCTTCCATTAATGCTTTATCAGCATACCAAATACTCTCGGCCCTAACCCCGTTGGGAATCCCAATCGGGCCAGCAAGACGAACCAATAAGGGCCAATCCCATTGCGGCGCGTCGCTAATTATCGTTAGCTCATCGAACTGTTTCAGCCAATTTTGAAGCTCCTCCTCAGCTGCTTTCGCCGGCTTGCCGAATCGTTCAAGATCGAGCAGTGGAAGAACTACGCACTGTACAAAATTCGAGCAATCATTCCGTACCCAGCCGTCTTCAATCTCAACATAAAATTCTGGCCCTCCAGGCACAACTAACGCAAGACTGATCAGCTCTCGAAACTCATCCAATGATGTGAATTCACAATCCAGATAGGCTCTTCGCATTTGAATAACCATTTTTTGCGGGTGAGTGGACATTCGTAAATATCAGCGCATGGAAGCATGTCGAGTTGAGGGCAGACGGGCGCATGAAAGCACTATGCATTATGGACATACCTAGCTCAAATCCAATCTAAAACCCATTCAAACCATGGACGTACCGCCTCTGAATATTAACTTTCAAAATCAAATATTTAGATGAATGTCCATAGTTGTTTATTGGTAGGTGAGGAAACAACGTGTAAAAGCTGCACCCAAGAAAAAGCCGCGTTTGATACGCGGCTTTTTTGTGCCTGAAATTCAGCCCGTCAGGCCTTTTTGGTTCTTGGCAGGAAGATCGCCAGCACCCCGAACAACGGCAGGAACGAGCACAGGAAGTACACGTACTCGATGCCGTGAATGTCCGCGAGATGCCCGAGCAACGCCGCACCAATCCCGCCAAAGCCGAACATCAACCCGAAGAACACGCCGGCAATCATTCCGACGTTGCCCGGCACCAGTTCCTGCGCGTACACCACAATCGCCGAGAACGCCGAAGCGAGGATGAAGCCGATCACCACGCTCAGAACAGTGGTCCAAAACAGGTCGACATGCGGCATGAGCAGCGTGAATGGCGCAACGCCAAGGATCGAGAACCAGATCACCGCCTTGCGCCCGATTTTGTCGCCGATCGGCCCGCCGAAGAACGTGCCTGCCGCCACCGCGCCAAGAAACAGAAACAGGTGCAACTGCGAACTGGCCACCGACAGGTCGAACTTCTCGATCAGGTAAAAGGTGAAGTAACTGGTCAGGCTGGCCATGTAGAAATACTTGGAGAACACCAGCAATCCAAGCACCACCAGCGCGCTGGTCACCCTGCCCTTCGACAACCCGTGAGTCGCCGCCTGGCCAGCCTTGAGCTTGAACAGGTTCAGGTGATGAGCGTACCAACGGCTGATGCGGTACAGCACGAACAGCGCAAACACGGCGAACAGCCCGAACCACGCCACATTGCCCTGCCCAAATGGAATGATGATTGCCGCCGCCAGCAACGGCCCGAAAGCCGAACCGGCGTTACCACCGACCTGGAAGGTCGATTGCGCCAGACCGAAGCGCCCGCCCGACGCCAACCGCGCGATACGAGACGCTTCGGGGTGGAAGGTCGAGGAGCCGATGCCGATCAGCGCTGCCGCCAGCAGAATCAGCGGGAAACTGCCGACCATCGACATCATCACAATACCGATCAACGTACACACGGAACCGGCCGGCAACAGCCACGGTTTCGGGTGCCGGTCAGTGTGGTAACCGACCCACGGTTGCAACAGCGAAGCGGTCAATTGGAACGTCAGGGTGATCAGGCCGACCTGGGTGAAGGTCAAGCCGTAGTTGGCCTTGAGCATCGGATAGATCGATGGCAGCACTGACTGGATCAGGTCGTTGATCAAATGCGCCAGCGCCACCGCGCCGATGATGCGCATCACCAGAGGACTGCTTTGTGGAGGAGCGGACGCCGACGCAGCGGCGGTCTGAACGTTGCTGATAGCCATGGGAGTTTCCGTACAGCAGATGGGTGCACACAGGCAGGTGCGTCAATGTGCCATTTTTCGGTGCGCCAGCGCCATCCCCTTAGCCAGCTAACGAACTATTCATTCATCGCAACGCAAGTGATAGCGCAAAGCCATGGTCTGATTCTTGCCTTGCTTCTCCGCTTGAACGCGGCCCCCTTACAAAGGGGATCGAGAATGGGAAGTTTTGCTACAGAGTCTGCCTACAGAGCGGACGAGAGTGGACTTTCGAAGCCTTTTAGCAGGGCACTGATCGCGCTCGCAACGAACGCGATGCACGCCAATGGTGCGTGGTGTCCAGAGGAGTCATGGGGCATGCAGGCTTTCTTATCACCGGGGATCAAATTGCTGGGGCGGTTTGGCTTCGCGCGTAAATTCCAGTTGTTGTTTCTGCTGTTCATTCTGCCGTTGGCCGGTAGCCTGTTGATGATCGGCCAGGACTATCGCGACAAGCTCAACCTGATTTCCGGCGAACGTGCCGGTGTGCGGCAGTTGCTCGCCCTCGATGCGCTCGACAACCTGCTCGCCGCCCAGCGCGACCGCGCCGCCCGCTGGCGTGCCACGGAAACCAACCGCCAGCCGACGCCCGCGACCCTCGCCGCCATGGCCGCATTCGACGGCGTGCAACCTGCCGTCGCCCAAGCCACACTGGATCTGGGTAATGCGTTGAAAGCCGAAGGCGCGGAAGGTGAAACATTGGCTCGCTATCAGGCCCTGCAAACCGCACTCGGTGGTCTGGACTCCAAGAGCCTGGCCGGCGTCGGCTGGTGGCCTGACGGTTACGATCGCTTCACCAACGCCCTCGGTGCCCTGCAAGCGTTGCGCGAACAGATCGCGATGGACAACCGCCTGATCCTCGCGCCATGGCTGGAAACCTATCTGCTGACACAGATTTCCACTCAACATGCACCGGACCTGATCGAACGGGTCGGCCGACTGGCAGCCGTGGGCCAGGCGTCTGTGGTGTCCGGGCAGTTCACCCTGCAAAGCCGCCTGCAACTGCGTGATCTGCGCAGCCGCATCGGCGATGCCCGCGAGCAACTCGTAAAAACCGCAGGTCTGCTCGAAGCACGTCTGCCGCCGGCCCTGCAAGGCTGGGCCGGGCAATACCACGACAGCCTCAAGCAGCTGGATGCCGGGTTGAAAGTGCTGGATGACGGCGTGTTTGGCGGCAGTATCAATCTCAAGCCTGAAGAGTTCGAGCGCAGCCTGGACGCCCTGCTCGGTAACCTCGCCACGCTGCGCCAGCAATCGCTGGTGTCGCTGGATCAGCGCCTGGACGACTACCACAGCTCGGCGATTCGTCAGTTCATCGTTGTGGCGACGGTCTTCGGTTGTCTGTTGCTGGCAGCGCTGTATCTGTTCGTCTGCCTGCAAGCCTCGATCCGCCGTAGTGCCAGCGGCATTACGGTGCTCGCCGAAGCCTTGCGCGACGGCAATCTGAGCCTGCAAGTGCCGGTCGTGGGCCGAGATGAACTGGCGTCGATCAGCACCGCGCTCAACGTGGCCGTGGTGCAATTGCGCAACAGCCTGCTGGGTGTCGATCACGAGACTTCGCAACTGAGCAACGCGGTGCGCAGCCTTAATGATCACTCCAGCGGCGCTCTCAGCGAAGTCGAAGCGCAGCAATTGCAGATCAGCCAGATCGCCGCCGCCGCCACGCAATTGGCGGCGACCTCCCAGGGCGTCGCGCAGAGTTGTGAACAAGCCTCCGGCAGCGCCCAGCACACCCGCCGCATCGCCGCCGACAGCAGCCGCGACAGCCAGCGCACCACGGCGAGCATTCAACAACTCAACCAGCGCCTGAATGAGACTGCTGCCGCGCTAGGCCGTGTCAGCGAGCAGGGGCAGCAGATTCAACTGGTGGTCGATACCATTCGTGGCGTCGCCGAGCAAACCAACCTGCTGGCGCTCAACGCCGCCATCGAGGCCGCTCGTGCCGGTGAACAGGGTCGCGGTTTTGCTGTGGTGGCCGACGAGGTGCGCAGCCTCTCGCAACGCACGCAATCGTCCACCGCGCAGATCGCCGGCACCGTCGACAGCTTGCGTGCGACGGTGAATGAAGCGGTAAGCCTGATGGAAGCCGCGTGCGGCCAGGCGCAATCGGATGCCGAAGCCGTCACCGGATTGGGCGAACGCCTGGGAGAAATCGCCAGCGCCGTGCAGAGCGTCACCGACACCCTCGCGCAGATCGCCACGGCGGTCGAGGAACAGGCGAGCACCGCCGATGAAGTCAGCGGCAATATCCAGCAGGTCGATCAAGCGGCGGTTCGTCTGCTCGAAGGCGCCCGGGCCGTGAACCTCGCGGCGGACACCTTGAGTCAGGGCAGCCACGCCTTGAGTGCGAATACCGGGAGATTTCAGCTGCGATGAAAGCCCTCCCCGCCCCGTTTTTCGGTGCGGGAGGATAAGCGGTTGAAAATAAGAAGAAATATTTTAAATTTACGCTTGACGCTTTTCCATTTCAGGGGAATAATGCGCGCCACTTGGCTACATAGCTCAGTTGGTTAGAGCATAGCATTCATAATGCTGGGGTCCGGGGTTCAAGTCCCTGTGTAGCCACCAAGTACTAAAAACGGCTTACCGAAAGGTAGGCCGTTTTTTTATGCCCGGAGAAAAGTGGCCTACCTCAGTGGGCCGGCCCCGCGACGATCTGGTATTTGCCAAGTCCTGCACACCGGACAACTGGTGTCGAACGGATGCCGGCACAACACCTGAGCCCGCCTCCAGCTTCGGCAAGATCATGGTGGCGGGCGCCATACGCTTTCCCGCAGCCAGTAAGGTCGTAGCGAAAGCAATTGGCGCCGATCTGGCCTTGGGGCGCATGGCGGGCGGTGGAATTCTGCAGCAACGTCTCAACTGGGCAATCCGTGGTGCGGCAGGCACGGCCAGTGTTTTCATCCTCGGGATGCTGCCGGCCAGAATGGGCGACGGCACCCTTTATACCGACGAACAATTACGCACCCTACCCCGCGCCACCACTCGCGTGCGCTTCCAGTTTCGGCGTGACATCGACGGGGTGATGCAGATCTACGGCATCCACACCGGCGTCTCGGGCGACGATTCGGTGCGTACCGTAAAAGTCGAGTGGAACAACGACAAGACCGCCATGGAGGCCAAGCTCAACGGCATCACGATTTTGTGGACGCCGCAACGCGGGCCGCTGGGATCGATGCCGCCGCTGGTTTATCCGGAACATGGCGAGCCACTGAGCACGATCCTCGTCCACCCGATCGCCGCGAACACCGACAGCCAGATAGAAATCCTGCCCGGCGAAGACATCACCGCCGAGGATTGCATTCTGGTGTTTCCGGCGGAGACCGGGCTGAAGTCGTTGTATGTGGTGTTTTCTAAACCGGCGAGATTGATGCCGGGGACGGTGACGGGGGTTGGTGAGGATGTTTCCGGAATATGGCTCGTCGGAGCAAACTCAGGGGTGGGAGTTCCCATTCCAACAGACGTGGCAGACTCACTGCGGGGACTCGAATTCCAAAGCTTCGACTCGTTCAGAGCGGCCTTTTGGAAAGCCGTTTCGGAGTCAGCCGCGGCAGATCAATTCATCAACCAGAGCGCCGGCCGTATGCGTAAAGGTAAAGCGCCACGCGTGCGAAAAGCCGATAGCGTCGGAGGCAGAAGATCTTACGAGCTTCATCACCTCGAAAAAGTATCCGAGGGCGGCGGCGTCTACGACGTCGATAATCTGCGAGTGAATACGCCGCGAAACCATATCGATATCCATCGGAACGAATAGGTCACCCATGACAGACAATCTACTGAAAGGCAGCATTTCGGAATATACCGAGGTCGAGTTCGTCGCGTTGCTGGAAGAGCTCGCTAGAGAAGATAAAGAAGCCGAAAACGATGATCGCGCTGACTTGCTACTGTTGCACTTCGAGAAAATCAGTGAACACCCAGCCGGGTCGGATCTGATCTATTACCCAGAACCGGGTGCGGATAGCTCCCCTTGGGGGGTAACGCAAATTGTGAAGGACTGGCGAGCGACGCAGGGTTTGCCAGGGTTCAAGCAGTAAACATCTGGCATCGATACTCCAGACGGCTGCGTATCACTAAGCAGTCAAAACGGCTTACCAAAAGGTAAGCCGTTTGCTTATCACTCGCCCACCAAGGCCGCCAGCCCCTTCGCCCAGATCTGCCGCGTGCGCAAACCGACCATCGCCCGCCAGTCCGGATCGGCCGGATAGAACTGCTCCAGCAGATTCAGTTTGATCTCACGCCCCGTCGCATCCAGCGGATCGCCATGCAGATGCAGCCAGTGATCGTCGCGCAAGTAGCGATGCACGTCCGGCCCCGGATAAGTCCCGCACTCGATCACGAACGGCATCAGTTGCACGTCCGGCAGCGCGTTAAGCAACGCCTGCGAGGTGTAACCGGTAGCGGTTGCCGCGACACCGGTTTCACTCAAAGTCTCGGCACCGGTATGCAGCGTGTAGAGCCACGGGCCGTAGATCGATTGCGCCCGGGCCAGTGCCGGATAAGGTGCCTGAGTGATCGTCAGCAGCATCGGATGACCGTACTCGCCGGCGCCGGTGTGCAGGTCGAAACACATCACGGTTTCAGCACCGGCCAGGTGGTTCTCGATGATCTGATGCAGCGTGCGATTCGACCAGCTCGGGGCAAAGCCTCCGAAAAACAGCCCATCGGGATGACTGTGCTGGCCGCCCTCGACAATCGACATCACCGCCGGCCAGCCGTGCTCGGCGATTTGCGCATCGAGCAAGGCATCGGCGCACTGCCGCTCGGGGCCATTCAAATCGGCGCAGGCGTAGATCTCATGCAGCGCGGCGTAAGCCTGGTTGTCCGGAAGCGGTTGATTGAAATCCAGATGATTACGATTGAGGTCGATGTTGTCTTCGTTGACCCGCCGCAACCATGCGGTGCCCCACGGATTGATCAGGTGAATCATCACCACCGCCACATCCTTCGGCAGCGAACCAGGGCTGAAATGCTTCAACCAGTCGATCTGACATTCCGAACCGTAGTAGCCCTCCACCCCGTGGGTGCCGCTGAGCGCCACCAGACGCCGTTTGGCCTGCGGGTCTCCCAGCACCGCCACATCGGTGCTCAACGGCTCGCCAAACGGCCCGCAGCGCGGATGTGCGTAGGAGGTGAGCGTCGCACCGGCCGCAGTGGCGGCGGCAAGAAACTGTTCGCGCTGATGGCGGTAGCTGGACTGGGTCGGAAACTCGCTGTGCATAGTGGCCTCTTGTTGATTGTTCTGGCTTCACGCTTGGCCCTGACCCTACAGAAAATTCGCCAAGGCATGAAGGACAAACATACCGACGGTTTGCGTCCTGCACGGTCGGCCGATACAGTCCGTCAGACTTTTATCCCACGGACGGAGAGCCCCGCGTGTTTCCAGCCCTGCCCCTGAAACGCTTTCGCCTGCCGGCCCTGACGCTGATCGTCAGCGCCATCACCCTCACCGCGTGCAATGCACCACCCTCCTCGACCTTCCCGCTGGCGCCGGAAGCCGCCTCTGGTTACCGCACCGACCTGCAAGCCAGCCATGCCGAAAAACACATGGCGGCAGCTGCCAATCCGCTGGCTGCCGAAGCCGGTCGCGAGATGTTGCGTCAGGGTGGCTCGGCCATCGATGCCGCCATCGCGATGCAAGCCGTGTTGACCCTGGTCGAACCGCAGTCCTCCGGGATCGGCGGTGGCGCGATGATCGTGCTGTGGGATGGCAAGCAGGTGCGCACTTACGACGGTCGCGAAACCGCACCGGCCGGCGCGACCGAGAAGCTGTTCCTGCAGGCCGATGGAAAACCGATGCCGTTCCCGCAGGCGCAGATCGGCGGACGCTCTGTCGGCACTCCGGGTGTGATGCGTGCGCTGGAGCTGGCGCACAAACAACAGGGCCGCTTGCCGTGGGCAACGTTGTTTGCACCGGCAATCAAACTGGCCGAACAGGGCTTTGCGATCTCCCCTCGCCTGCATTCGCTGCTGGAGTCCGATCCGGTGGTGCGCCGCTCGCCGGACATGGCCAGGTATTTCTTGAACAACGACGGCAGCGTCAAAGCCGTTGGCACCCGACTGCAAAACCCAGCGTTGGCCGCCGTGCTCAAACGCATCGCCAACGAAGGTGCGGACGCTCTGTACAAAGGCCCGATCGCCGAAGAGATCGTGGCCAAGGTCCAGGGCCACGCCAATCCCGGCAGCCTGTCACTGAACGACCTTCAGCACTATCAGGCCAAGGAGCGCGCGCCACTGTGCACCGACTACAAGCGCTGGCAGGTTTGCGGGATGCCGCCGCCGTCATCGGGCGGGATTGCAGTAGCGCAGATTCTCGGCACCTTGCAGGCGCTGGAAACCCGCGACCCGCGTCTGTCCCTGACACCGCTCAAACCTGTGAAAACCGATAAGCCGGCCGGTCTCGAACCTGCGCCGCAAGCCGTCCACCTGATCGCCGAAGCCGAACGACTGGCCTACGCCGACCGCGCGCAATATGTGGCCGATACCGACTTCGTACCGGTGCCGGTCAAAGGTCTGGTCGATCCGGGTTATCTGGCCAGCCGCGCGAGCCTGATCGGTGAACGCAGCATGGGTACCGCCAAGCCCGGCACCCCACCGGGCGTGCAGGTTGCCTACGCACCGGATCGCTCGCCGCTGCGCATCTCAACCTCGCAAGTGGTGGCGGTGGATGACTTCGGTGGCGCGGTGTCGATGACCACCACCATCGAAGCGGCATTCGGCTCGCACCTGATGGTTCAGGGCTTTTTGCTCAACAACCAGATGACCGACTTCTCGTTCATCCCCGAAGAGAACGGACAGAAAGTCGCCAACCGTGTGGAACCCGGCAAACGCCCTCGCTCGTCGATGGCACCGACCCTGATCTTTGATCGCAACAGCGGCGAGTTCGTCGCCACCGTCGGCTCTCCGGGCGGCTCGCAGATCATCGAATACGTGGCCAAAACCACCGTCGGCCTGCTCGACTGGAACCTCGACCCGCAAAGCGCCATCAGCCTGCCCAACTTCGGCAGCCGCAACGGTCCGACAGAACTGGAACAGGGCCAGTTCACCCCGGCACTGATCCAGGCGCTCAAGGACAAGGGCCATACCGTCAACGAAATCGACATGACCAGCGGCACCCAGGCCATCGTGCGGGTCAAGGATGCGCAGGGGAAGGCAACGCTGGCCGGTGGGGCGGATCCTCGGCGTGAAGGGGAAGCGTTGGGGGATTGAGTTACCGTTGCCAACTGAAAAAGGCTTACCGAGAGGTAAGCCTTTTTTGTATGTCCATGAATCCGATTCGGTTGAATCACATTGCCTTTTCCTACACCGGAAAAATGCTGTCCGGGATAGAGTGCTTGCAGAGTTCTCACAAACAGTACGACGCAATCGACGCTGATACCGTCGAAATGGAGTAACCCATGAACATACGTCCGATTCATACCGAAGAAGACTACCGTGCGGCGCTCGAAGACGTGTCCGCTCTTTTCGAGAATGAGCCAGAACCCGGCACGCCTGAGGGTGATTACTTCGACATCATGATCACCCTTATCGAGGCCTATGAGGCCAGGCACTTCCCACTCGACCTGCCCAACCCGATTGATGCCATAAGGTTTCGGATGGAGCAGTCCGGGCTGTCGGCAGCCGATCTCGCTCCCGCAATTGGCCGGACAAATCGCGTTTATGAGGTTCTGAATGGCAAGCGCGCCCTGACGCTTCCCATGATCTGGAAACTTCACGAGTTGTTCGGTATTCCGGCAGAAAGTCTGATCAAACCCATGAAATCGGTTTGATAGAAAAGCCCGAGTACAGCAAGCTCGATATGCTCCAGCCGCCCCCAACGCATATCACCGGTACAGAGCAATAAGATCGAACACTTTCCCGGGCTTGAGCTTGCCCTTAGGGCAATCCTTAATGTGGAGTCCGAGCAGCCAACAGGAGAGGTTCATGCTTACCATCGGACAAGTGGCCCGCAGCCACGGGCTCACTACCAAGACCTTACGTCATTACGACAGCATTGGTTTGTTCAGCCCGGCAGTCACCGGGCGTGACAACGGCTATCGCTATTACCGCCCGGAGCAGATTGTCACGCTTGGGCGGATCATCTGGCTCAAACAATTGGGCATGGCGCTGGAAGACATTCGTACCCTTGCCTCAAGTGGGGGCCTGGACAGCGTCATCAACCTGCGCGAGTCCCTTGAAAACCACGCTCGGCAGTTGAAGGCCGATATCCAGCGTAGCGAAAACATCCTGGGACAACTGACCCGCTACCTCGCGCAACCGGATCGTGAATTACCCGCCATGCAGACACCTCAGCGCATTGCCTGCCCCGAGTTGCGCATCATGGGGATGTCCTGGCAGCAGGAAGATGAAGGCACCATCGCCCAGATGTGGCAACGCTTCGTACCACGAGAAGGTGAGATCGATCGGCTGCACGACCCGATCGGTACCTTCGGTGTATGCCAACCGCTGGAGGACGGCCAGTGGCGCTATATCGCCGGACTGCCGGTGGGTGCCGATGCGCCTCTGGTCGCAGGCATGGTCGAGCTGCGGATACCGGCGCGTGACTATGCCCGCGTTGAACACCACGGCACCGTCACCACGTTGCCGGAAACCTTCCGCGCCGCCTACAGCGAATGGCTGCCCGCTGCCGGCATGGCACCGGCCGAAGGCATCGAGTTCGAATACTGCGGAGAACGTTTCTTCGGCCCGATGGACCCGCGCAGCGTGGTTGAAATCTACATTCCGTTGCACGACCCGGATTGATCCTGGAGCCTGCTGCGACAAACTTCACTGACCATCCCCGTGTTGCCAGAGCAGCACCTGCGCCTGGCAACCGGAACCCTCAGGCTTCGCCCTCCTCATCCGCCACCCGAACCAAAAGATCGCCGGGCTGACAGTTGAGGTACTCGCAGATGGCATCCAGCGTCGCCAGTCGCAGCCCTTTGACCTTGCCCTGTTTCAGCAGCGACAGGTTGGCCTCGGTGATGCCGATCGCCGCTGCAAGGTCTTTGGATTTGACCTTGCGCAACGCGAGCATCACATCCAGTTGAATCACGATAGGCATGTCGACCTCATATAAACGTGCGGTTTTCCCGGTCCACTTCGCTTGCTTGCGACAGGATCCGCGCAATCACCGCGATACACGCGGCCAGGAACAATGCGACGAACGAAGCAGCCGTGATACTCAGGGTGAACAGCCGCTCACCGACCGGCGCATTCTGGGTGACCCACAAGCTGAGCATCGGCTCACAGAGGAAATCCAGCAGCACCCAGATCGCAACGGCTCGCCCGACCTTGCCCAGATGACCGGCCGTTTCACGGGCGAAATACTCACCCCGCCCATAGCTCTGAAACAGCCGGCGCAAATGGTTCAAGCCAGACGCCAGCGCCAGCAGGGGAATACTCGACAGCACGATCCCGCCCAGCTTCTGCCACCATGGGAACAGCGTTGCGGTGTCGACCATTTGTGACAGTTGACGCTCGCTCAGCGCAAACCCCAGCCCCCAGCCCTCCTTTTCCGCCAAGGGTGGGTAAACCCACAACACAGCATTGAGCAGCAGCATTGCGACGATCAGGATTAACGTCATCGTCGCCATGCGCCGACTGAATCGAACGAGTCCGCTGGTGGTCATGGGAAAGCCTCACAAGAATGAATGTGAGCGCCACACTAGCGATTAAAATTATCGAATAACAATAATTAATTGCTGCAAAACATTAACAAGCCGTCAAACGTCCAGATTCTTGCCATCCACCGGATCGCCAATCGTCAGGAAATGCCCACCTGCCACATGGTGCAGCGTGCGCAGTTCATCATGCCCTTCAAAATGCCAACGCCCGTCGCTGAAGACTCGCGAATCAGCCTGCGCCGCGATGACCTCCGCCAGGAACAGATCGTACTGTTCATGATTGCGCGGCTCCGGCAGCAACCGACACTCGAGCCACGCCACGCAGCCTTCGAGCAGCGGCGCCTCGATCTGCTCGCCAGCGAAAGTCCGCAAGCCATGGGCCTGAAACTTGTCCCGGCCCTGATCACGATTGATTTCGAGGCCCGAAGTCGAACCGACTGTCTGCACAATGTCGGCCTGATTCACGCAAGGAACGTTGAGAACGAAGGTGCCGGACGCTTCGAGCAATTGCCGGGTCCAGGTGGACTTGTCCAGCACCACCGCGACTTTCGGCGGTTCGAAATCCAGCGGCATGGCCCAGGCGGCAGCCATGATGTTGCGCTGCCCGTCATGGGCGGCGCTGACCAGCACGGTCGGCCCGTGATTGAGCAAACGGTAGGCTTTGTTCAGGGGAACCGGGCGACGGAAGGATTCGCTCATGGGATCTGCTCCGGGAAAAAGAGCCGATTGTAGCGGGATAAAAACAGCGAAGGGATTGCCTTGGACAATCCCTTCGCCTGGCAGGCATCAGCTGGATAACTGGTTGGCGAACTGGCCGACCGCGTTCACCACTTTCTGCGCGCCATCCTGGATCTCGACGATCACCGTACCGGCCTCTGCCGCCAGCGCCAGCCCTTGCTCGGCCTGAAGCTTGCCATCGGTCATCAGCGCCACGGCGTTGCGCGCCATGTCCTGGTTCTGACGCACCACACCGACGATTTCCTCGGTTGCCTGGCTGGTGCGCGAGGCCAGTTGCCGCACTTCGTCGGCCACCACCGCAAAACCACGGCCCTGTTCGCCTGCACGGGCGGCTTCAATGGCGGCGTTGAGCGCCAGCAGGTTGGTCTGCTCGGCAATGCCGCTGATGGTCTTGACGATGGTGCCGATCACCTGCGATTGCTCGTTCAGCGCTTCGATGCCTTCACCGGCGGTCTGCATGTGCCGTGACAGGTCGCGCATCACGTTGACCGCTTCGGTGACCACACGGGTTCCGCGCTGGGCGGTGCTGTCGGTCTGCAAGGACGTGCTGTAGGCGATGTTGGCGGCCTCGGCGACGGCTTGCTCCTGATTGACCTGATCGGTGATCACGGTGGCGAACTTCACCACTTTGTAGAGTTTTTCGTTGGCGTCGAGTACCGGGTTGTAGGACGCCTCCAGCCAGACGATCCGGCCATGCTGATCGACGCGCTTGAATCGTCCGGCAACGTACTCACCGTTGTTCAAGCGGCGCCAGAAGTTCTGGTACTCGGCACTGTTGTACTCATCCGGTTCGCAGAACATACGGTGATGTTTGCCCTTGATCTGCGCCAGGCTGTAGCCCATCCCCTGGAGAAACCGGTCGTTGGCACTCAGCACGTTACCGTTGAGGTCGAACTCGATCACCGCCGTCGAACGCACCAGCGCGCCAATCAGGTTCTCGTGCTCGCGGGAGGCTTCGATGGTGCGGGTCAGGTCGCTGGAGAAAATCGAGAAATGCTTGATCCGTCCGTCCGATGAGCGGATCGGCTGAGCGATCGAACGCAGCCACGCCTCTTCGCCATTGCCGCGCGACAGACGCACGGCACCGGCGAAATGCTCGCCCCGGGTCAGTGCAGACTTGAAGCGGTGATGAAATTCGTCGGACTTCACATGGGCCGGCACGATGTCTTCGATCGCGCGGCCGACCAGGTCCTGGCTCTTGTAGAGCATTTCATTGAGGAAGTTCTGGTTGACCGATTGAATCCGTCCGTCGGGCTCAAGGGTCAGCACCAGCATCTCGCTTTCCAGGCTCTCCTTCACTTGCAGAAGGCTGGAGAGTTCTTCACGAAGAGCCGCCAGCTCTTGCTTGAGGCGTTTGTTGAACATGGGAAAGCACCGATGGACTAGATGGAAAGCGGGGTTACAGCCTAACCATCGGCCTTGGAAATCTTTTCTGAAGTGCGTTTGAGCCTTGTCCTACAAAAATAGTTACGCCTCGGGAAATCAGGCTGTTCCAGCCACCGGACAATGTCCTGCACGCGGCATCCGCGAGCCGAAATACGCCGCACTGACGATGCCTACCGCGCCCATCACCGCACAGAACATCACACAGATCCATGGGCTCCACGGCATCAGACCGATCAGCAGCAACGGTGTGACACTGGCCCACGCGGCGTAGGCAATGTTGTAGGTAAAGGAAATACCCGACACGCGGATACGGGCCGGAAACAGACTGACCATTACCGACGGCACGGCGCCGACCACGCCACAGCAAAGCCCTGCGATGGCGTAGGCCAGACCGACCCAGTCACCGCCGACAATCAGGCAGGTGTAGAGCACGCCGATGCCCAGAGGCAACAACAGGCTGTACAGCATGACGGTGCGCCAGGCGCCGATGCGATCGACCAGCCCGCCGGCAATCACGCAGCCGATGTTCAGGAAGACGATGCCCAGGGCACTCAATGCAAAGGTATGGCCGGCAGTCATGCCGAAAGTCTTTTGCATCATGGTCGGGGTGATGACGACGAACACCACCACTGCCGAAGTCAGTACACACGTCAGGAGCATGGCCGGCAGCATCGCCAGACGATGCTCACGCAATACCGTGCGCAACGGCAGTTCGACCCGAGCCTCACGTTGCGCTTCCATGGCCATGAACACCGGGGTTTCGCTCAGCCAGCGACGCAGCCAGACGCCGATCACACCGAACACGCCACCGAGCAGAAACGGATAGCGCCACGCGTAATCAAGCACTTCGGCGGGGGTGAAGACTTGTGCCAGGAAGGTCGCGGTCAGTGCGCCGATCAGATAACCAAACGTCAGACCGGCCTGCAGAAAACCCAAGGCGTAACCGCGATGCCCGGCCGGCGCGTGCTCGGCCACGAACACCCAGGCGCTCGGCACTTCACCGCCCACCGCCGCGCCTTGCAGGATGCGCAGCGCCAGCAGCAGCAACGGTGCGAAATAGCCGATCTGTGCATAAGTCGGCATGATCCCGATCAGCAGGCACGGCAGCGCCATCATCAGGATGCTCAGGCTGAAGACCTTCTTGCGTCCCAGCCGGTCGGCGAAATGCGCCATCAGGATCCCGCCCAGCGGGCGCGCCAGATAACCGGTGACAAAAATCCCGAAGCTTTGCAGCAGGCGCAGCCACTCAGGCATTTCCGGCGGAAAGAACAACTGGCTGAGGGTCAGGGCGAAGAACACGAAAATGATGAAATCGTAGATCTCCAGCGCCCCGCCCAAGGCTGCAAGGCCGAGGGTCTTGTAGTCGGAACGGCTGAATGGCGCCGGTCGGGCTTCGGAGTTGGCAGTCATGGCAAAGAACTCTGACACAGGCAAAAAACAAGGCGCCCATGGTCTACGCAAACGGGCCGATGGACAACCCGTTAGACCATAGTCTGATTCGGCAAAACACGGTCACAAAAATCCGCCGGTTGATTTACTGTTGGCACCTGTCCAGACGGGCCGGCCAAGCCCCGAAGACCACAATAAACATAAAAATCCGAGGTACTCCCGTGGCCGTTGATATCGAAGATAGCCGCTCTGCGCGCTTTGCCTTGCGCTGCTCAAGCTTTGCCGAACGCTGGTTTCCCGACTCCTGGGTGTTCGCCGCACTGGCGGTGATCATCGTGGCGCTGGCCACCCTGGCCATGGGTGCCAAACCCACCGATGCTGCCATGGCGTTCGGTGACGGTTTCTGGAGCCTGATCCCCTTCACCATGCAGATGGCTTTCGTGGTGATTGGCGGTTATGTAGTCGCCAGCTCGCCACCCGCCGTAAAGTTGATCGATCGTCTGGCGCGAATCCCGAAGAACGGCCGCTCCGCCGTGGCCTGGGTCGCGCTGATCTCAATGGTCGCGTCATTGCTCAACTGGGGCCTGTCGCTGGTATTCGGCGGTCTGCTGGTGCGCGCCCTCGCCCGTCGCACCGATCTGAAAATGGATTACCGCGCCGCCGGTGCCGCGGCCTATCTGGGCCTTGGCGCCGTGTGGGCGTTGGGCTTGTCGTCGTCTGCCGCACAGTTGCAAGCCAACCCCGCCAGCCTGCCGCCGTCGATTCTGTCGATCACCGGGGTGATTCCGTTCACCCAGACGATTTTTCTCTGGCAGTCGGGAGTGATGCTGCTGGCGCTGGTGGTGATCTCGATCATCATCGCCTACGCCACCGCACCGGGTCCGAACTCGGCGCGCGATGCCAAGGCTTGCGGCATCGACCCGGCCTTCAACCTGCCGCCCCTGCAACCGCGCACCCGGCCCGGCGAATGGCTGGAGCACAGTCCGCTGCTGATCATCGTGCTGGTGCTGCTGGCGGCCGGATGGCTGTTCCACGAGTTCTCGACCAAACCCGCAATCACCGCGATTTCCGGGCTCAACACCTACAACTTCCTGTTCATCATGCTTGGCGCGTTGCTGCACTGGCGCCCGCGCAGCTTCCTCGATGCGGTGGCGCGAGCGGTGCCGACTACCACCGGCGTGCTGATCCAGTTCCCGCTGTACGGCTCGATTGCCGCGCTGATGACCACGGTCAAGGGCACCGACGCCCAGACTCTGGCCCATCACATTTCGACCTTTTTCGTCAGCATCACTTCCCACGACACCTATGCGCTGCTGATGGGCGTGTACTCGGCGATTCTCGGTTTCTTCATTCCGTCCGGAGGCGGCAAGTGGATCATCGAAGCGCCGTACGTGATGCAGGTGGCCAACGACCTCAACTATCACCTGGGCTGGGCGGTGCAGATCTACAACGCCGCCGAAGCCCTGCCGAACCTGATCAACCCGTTCTACATGCTGCCGCTGCTGGGCGTGCTGGGGTTGAAGGCGCGGGACCTGATCGGCTTCTCGTTCGTGCAACTGCTGGTGCACACGCCGCTGGTGCTGCTGTTGCTGTGGGCGCTGGGGACGACATTGGCGTATACGCCGCCGGTGATGCCGTAATTTGAAGTGATCACGCCTGTTTACAGCAGGCGTGATCAGCTTGGCTGTAGAGGCAAGACTTTCAAAAGCTCAGGCAGGGCGCTCTGAACCGTGTCCCAAACCACATCGAGATTGATATCGAAATAGCCGTGAGCGATCCGGTTGCGCATACCGCGCATGCTGCGCCACGGAACCTGGTTATTTTGAGCAGCGAACTCCGGGAAACGATCCATGATCTTGGTAGCCGCTTCGCCAATGATGACCAGACTCATGATCACCGCTTGCTGGGTGCGCTTATCTTCAACGAACTCGTCTTTATTCAGCCCCTCGACAAAGATCAGCGCATCATTCGCAGCCTGGCGCATGTGTTCGAGGTAGTCGCCAATTCGATTCTCAATCATACGGGACGGGCCTGATCCAGTACCTGTTGACGGAACTTCACGGGCAAGTCTCCCGGCGTCAACAGATCGACAGAAATGCCCAACAAGTCTTCAAGCTCAACCTGAAGCCCGCCAAGGTCAAACAGCGTTGCCCCGGGAAGTGGGTCGACCAACAGGTCAAGATCACTACCTTCCACGTCAGTCCCCAACAATGCCGAACCGAACACGCGAGGATTGGCCGTCGGAAAGCGGTCGACCAATTCACGAATGGCGGCTCGTTGCAGATCAAGTGCTATGGAAGGCTTCATGGTTTCACCTGCGGATTCAATACTGCGCCAGTCTAGCAGTGGTGGCGGGTGGCAAACACCGCACCTTTTGTCACCCAACCGTCACATTCCCTTGCTAGCGTCCGCCCGAAACATACTGAAACAATTAAGCAAAACGGACTTCGACATGAACGACGACACAGACGGCAAAGATCCCTCCTCGCCAGAATCCGACAATCCCACCGACACCAGCCGTCGCCGCTTTCTCGGCGGTGTCGCTGTCCTGGGTGTGGGCGCCACGCTGGCAGGGTGCGGAAATGCCGGTGATCAGCCGGGCAAACCCGAGGAGCGCCCGCTCTCGCCTGCCGAGCTGGACAAGGCCCTGCGCGATCAGGTGAAGACCGTTGTGGTGATCTACGCCGAGAACCGCAGTTTCAATAACCTGTTCGGTGATTTCCCCGGTGTCGAAAAGCCGTTGTCGGCGCTCAAGCCTGCCGACTATCAACAGCGTGACCGCGACGGCAGCCTGCTGCAGACCCTGCCGCCGGCCTGGGGTGGTGTGTTGCAGATCGGCCCGCAGACTCTCGATGGCGTGACCTATCCCAGCGCGGTCCAGTTCCAGGAAAACCTGCCCAACGCGCCTTTCGCCCTCAAAGGCCCGAACGCCGAGGACTTGCCGCTCGGCCTGGTGACTCGCGACTTGTGGCACGTGTTCTATCAGAACCAGATGCAGATCAACGGTGGCAAGAACGACGGCTTCGTTGCCTGGGCCGACTCCGGAGGCCTGACCATGGGTCACTACGCCCAGAGTCGCTACTCCCTGCGCCTGTGGGACGTGGCCCAGGAATTCGTGCTGTGCGACAACTTCTTTCAGGGTGCATTCGGCGGCTCGTTCCTCAATCACCAATATCTGATCAGTGCCACCGCGCCGTTCTACCCGAACGTCGCCAGTTCGGTCGCCAAGAGTCAGATCGCTGCGCTGCAAAGCGACGACCCGGCCGATCCACGCCTCAAGCCGCTGGAGCAATCACCGGCCAGCGCCATGACCGGCCCGCCGCAGTTCGGCCCAAGCGCGCTGACTCCGGACGGTTACGGGGTCAATACACTCGCCCCGCCCTACTGGCCGACGTGGATTCGCGACCCGGAGCGTCCGGCGTATTCCAAAGCCGATCTGCCGAACGTCCTGGTGCCCCAGACCCACGAACACATTGGCGACAAGCTGTCGAAGAAGAACGTCGACTGGGCGTGGTACGCCGGTGCCTGGCAGGCGACGCTGGATCAGTACAAGGATTCCGGCGGTATCCCGAAAATCCCCAACTTCCAGTATCACCACCAGCCGTTCAATTACTTCCAGCAGCAAGGCCCGGAGCATCCCGAAGAGCGCAGCAAACGCCTGCGCGACGCCGGTCTGGGCGATGAATCGAGCACCAACAAGTTCTTCGCCGATGCCGAAGCGGGCAAGTTGCCGGCCGTGAGCTTCTACAAACCCCAGGGCAACCTGAACATGCACGCCGGTTACGCCGACGTGGCCTCCGGCGACCGCCACATCGTCCGTGCCCTGAAAGTGCTGCGGGAAAGTCCACAGTGGAAAAACATGGTGGTGATCGTGACCGTCGATGAAAACGGCGGCTGGTGGGACCACGTCGCGCCGCCCAAGGGCGATCGCTGGGGGCCGGGTTCGCGAGTACCGGCGCTGGTGGTTTCACCGTTTGCCCGCAAAGGCACGGTGGATCACACGGTCTATGACACCGCTTCGATCCTGCGCCTGATCACCCGGGTGTTTCAGCTGGAGACTCTGGCGGGTATCAAGCAGCGTGACGATGCAATGACCGGCCGGGGTCAGAAGCCGATGGGCGACTTGACCAACGCCCTGCATTTCAAGGTCTGAGGACAGGTCCTGCGGTACAGCTCAAAAAACTGTGACTGACGGCTTCTCGCCATCACCCGGCTGATCCAATATGTGGCGCACCCGACCAACGGGGAACCCACGCTGAAAAGGATCTGAGCATGTTCAAACTCGCAGGACTTACCCTCGCTGCGCTCACGCTGAGCGCAGCCGCCCACGCCGATGTCGACCTGAAACTGGGCAGCACCGAGCGCGTCACCCGCCTCTTCGCCTATCCCAACAATTGCAGCGTGATCTGCTTTCGCAACTGGACGCTTGAGCAGACTGTCGCCCATTACCTGACTCAAAGTGTGCAGCGCGATGGTTATGCCAACGCCAAGGTGCTGGTGAAAACCGACAACCATCAGCTTTACGCCGAGATCAGCGGCGTACCGAAAGGCTATGACAAGCCGCTGGCCGCGCTGCTGGATGCCGGCGACCTGGCCTACACCGGCGCCAGCAAGCTCAACGCCGATGGCAAATGGGCGTACAGCTGGTATCTGTTCCTGCCACTGGGCATGGCTCTGGAAAACCGTAAAAGCGTCGAATTGCTGCACTTCCCGCCGGATTACTCGCTGACCCAGGCCCAGGATTACCTGCGCTCCAACACCACCGACCGCTGGGCTGCGCTGCTGACCGACAACGGCATCCCCGCCGACCAGACGCCGGGCTATCAGACCATCATCGACATCGCGCCGATTGCCGCGCCCGCCAGCGCCGGCAAGGATCTGGAAGGGGTCTACGACTACTTCAAGGACTACCAGACCACCATGGTCAAGGAAGTCAGTCAGAACGCCAAAGGCGCCACTCTGCCGATGGTCGCTTTCGGCGCGCCAGTGCGTAACTGGATCAAACAGCAATACGGCGCGACCGTGAATGTACTGGGCCTGGCCACCATCAGCCCAAGCGCAGGCGTGAACGTGCCGGTGCTGGGTTCCAACCACCCGAGTTACATCTGGTACGCCGCCGACCCGGCCAACTACACCGGCGACGACGCACAGGCCAAGGCCGATGCGGCAGGTTTGAAAGTGATGGGGCAAGACTTGAGCGCAGCCTGCTGGCAGGCCGGGATGGGCAGCAAACCGGGCACCGATCCGAAAACCTTGCTGAACAGTTGCACCCAGACCTGGCAAGTGACGCAGAAAACCAAGACCTGCGAACTGTTCTACACCTCGATCCGTAACGAAACCGCAGCGCAGGCAGCGACCACCTGCTCGACCCCGACGATCAAGACTCAGCTGCAACAGCTGAACGGTCCGTTGCCGGCCATGGCAGCACCGGCTCCCCACTTCTGATCGAACGCATGAAGTTCCCGTGTCAGCCTTGGCTGACTCGGGAAAGCGTCTATTTCGCCTGTCAGATCTGACAGTAGACCGCTAGTGTCATTTACGGGATTCTTGGATTCAAAGCTTGGGCTCAAGGACTGACAGGATGTCAGTCTCGGGAATCGCGACACCTGGCCGACAAGGAACGTTATGAACACTTACGCACTGCAAAGTGGCTCCCCTCGCGACACCGAGGGCATTTATCCCTTCGCCGGACTCCCGGTTCGCCTCGGATTCCCCTCCAGAGCTGATTTCGAAATTGTTCAAGGCAGCCATGCCATGTCCATCGCCGTCGTGGCGCGCCGGGAATTCCTGCGTATCACCCGAATGTGCAGGGTCTCGGGTCAACTGCTGCCTTACCGCTGCCGGCAGACCCGACAACTGCAGCCCGGTATTCATATCTACGATCCGCGTTTCTTCGGACTGTTCGAACACTCGTGCGACCCGAACGTGTTTCTCGACATGAGCGAATTATGGCTGTGGGCACTGCGGGACATCAAACCCGGCGACCGGCTGACCATGGATTACACCGCCACCGAGGACAAACTGCTCAGGCAGTTCGTCTGCGGTTGCGGGTCTTCACACTGTCGCGGGTGGATTGTCGGCTACGACGAATCCCCCAATCTTGAAGGCCAGCGCTATTTGCAGAGCTGGCGTCGGCAAGGTTTGCGCTGACCGGAGAGTTACTGCGCTTCTACCGGACGCAAACGGTATTGCGGCGGCAGTTGCTCGAAACCGCTGATGGTCGTGTTCAAGCTCTTCCAGCGGCCATCCTTGATGCCGTAGATGCAACCGTGGATCGACAGGCTCTGCCCGCGATGCCAGGCGTTCTGGATGATGCTGGTGTGAGCGACGTTGGCCACTTGCTGGATCACGTTGAGCTCGCACAGACGATCGACCTGCTCTTCTTCGGTCGGCAACTTGGCCAGTTCTTCACGTTTTTCGTAATACAGATCGCGGATCGACCGCAACCAGCCATCGATCAGACCGAACTGGCGATCCTGCATCGACGCCCGCACACCGCCGCAACCGTAGTGGCCGGTGACCAGAATGTGTTTGACCTTGAGCACGTCCACCGCGTACTGGATCACCGACAGGCAATTGAGGTCGGTGTGCAGCACCACGTTGGCAACGTTACGGTGAACGAACAGATCACCCGGCAGCATGCCGACGATCTCGTTGGCCGGCACCCGCGCATCGGAGCAACCGATCCACAGATATTCCGGCGTCTGCTGGCGGGCCAGTTTGGCGAAGAAATCCGGGTCTTCCTTGGTAATCGCGTCAGCCCAACGCTCGTTGTTATCAATCAGGTCTTGTAAGTCATGCATGCTGTAAGGCCTCAAGAAAGATGCGCTGCTTTGACAGACAACCGTCCGTCGGGGTCACGAAAGGATCGCAAGTGATTTCGTTGGAATTCTCGTGTGCCCGGTGAGTCCACCTCAGTAAGGCCCACAGTATGAGGATTTGCCATGACTGATTCACGACGTCCCTTCGATGCGGTGCAGCCGGAGCCCATCGATGATAACGAAGACCGCATGGGATCGGTGCATGAGCTGGACTTCGACGACGAACAGCCCAGCGCAAGGATCGGCGACGAACTGCCGGAAACCGAGCGTGAACAGCTGATGCCCCGCGAGCGGGTGCGTGAGGCGGGCCTGACCGGCGCTTCAGTGGCTGATCACGAGCCGACCGACGATGATCTGAGCCCGGAAACCCTGATCCATGAGGACGGCGCGCGGGATGCGGACGAGCCAGGATCAGGCAATCAGGCGGATTGGGACTTGAGCATTGTCGATGAGGACGACATTGGCGGCGGGGACGGGCTGGATGAAGCGGAAATGGCACGGCGCGATCCGATGGATGGCAAGCGCGGATGACCTGAAAGAACGCCATCGCGGGGTGACCCGCGATGGCGATCAACGCTTAATCCACCAGGGTGCAGGCCATGACCACAGCGTCTTCACGCCCGCCCACCGCCGGGTAGTAATCCCGGCGCCGGCCGATTTCGTTGAAGCCATAGCGCTCATACAAGCGAAAGGCCGAGGTGTTGCTGTCGCGCACTTCGAGGAAACATTCCCGGGCATCCGCGGCATAGGCGCGAGACATCAGGTGTTCGAGCAATGTCAGCCCAAGGCCCCGGCCCTGATTTTCCGGTTTGACCGTGATGTTGAGCAGGTGCGCCTCATCCAGAATGATCTGCACCACGCCATGTCCGACTTGTTGCTCACCTTCGAACATCAGCCAGATCTGGTATTTGCCCAGCCCGTCGAGAAAGATCCCGCGAGTCCATGGATGGCTGTAGGCCGCAAATTCAATCTTCAGTACGGCATCCAGATCGGCTTCGACCATCGGGCGGAACGTTACAGCGTCACTCATTCGATTCTTTCCAGCGCGCCATCAGCCGACGCATGGCTTGCCACACGGCGGCCTTGCGCTGTGGCTCTTCCATCAACAATTCAAGCCCCGGCACGGCCCACGCCAGGCCAAGACCCTCGATTTGCAATTCGCGGTTGAACGCTTCGGCATCCGCTTCGCCGGCAAAACGCACCGCCGGCAGGCCGATCAGCCACAGGCAGGCGCACGGCGCAGTCTCCATTTGAACCGACAGGAACCCCTGGACGAAATCCCGGGCCGCTTCGGGCCCCTGATCCATCGTGCCGCGCACCAGCAATGGCCAGCGCACCGGATCACCGACGATCTGCGGCGCATCCGGCAGACCGGCGGCGCGCAGCATGTCCTTGAGCAACAGGTACGCCGGATCGCGGGACTGGAAAGAATCGCCTGTGGGTAACTCCACCAGCAACAGGCAACGACCGGCCCGCAGCAATTGCAGAGTAAAACGCGGTGGCGGGACCGGCGCCGGTTTGACCACCACAGGTGTTTCGTCGACTTCTTCCACCGGCTTGGCGCCCGTGCGGGTGCTGGCCAGCGAAGGTCGCGGGACCTCGATCTTCGGCCGTTCGACCGGACGCGCGGCAGGCTGCACCGGCGCATCGGCCTGCGGTGCAGGTGCCACGAACACCGGGACGTCAGGCTCGGGCTCGGCAACGTCCAGCAGCTCGGGCCGTGACGGCGCGGCAAAGGGCAATTCGGTGCGCGGCAGCCAGTTGACCACCTGCATGGCGTTCAAATAGGCGCGGCGGCGGGACTCGATTAGCAAGGGTCGGCCACTTGTGGATAACTGAAGTGCGCTGATTCTACCGCCCTTCGCTCAAGATCGCCCGCTGTTGATCGATAGTCTTGACCGATACCTTGACGCAAAGAAAAGCGACAGCCCGTCCCGAGAGTGAATCGCATCCCGCGTGATGCAGTACAATCGCGGCTTTTAATCGCCAACCAGCCGGCCATTCCGATGATCGAACCCAAGCGCGTCTTGCGCGCCCTCGCTGAACACTGGGCACTTCTGGAGCCACTGTGCGAGCACTTCGACCAAGGCACCCTGAGCCTCAACGAACTGCGCACGCAACTGGCCGCCCAACAACTGGACAGCACGCCGCAGGACATCACCAGTCTGCTCGACGTGTGGATTCGCCTCGACATTCTGGTGCCCGTGGCCAAAAGCCCGAACCGTTTCGAGCTGAACGCGCAGATTCACGACTTCCTCGCCTACCTGCGTCGGGAACACCGACTCGGCCTGTGCCTGGAAATCGAAGCTTACCTGCGTCACCTCGAGCGTCTGGCCGGTTACATCCAGGATGCGTTCGACATTCGCGACGGCAATGATCTGGCGCGTCAGCTGCGCCTGCTCGACATGCGCGTGCGCGACGTTCTGAAGAAACTCGACAATGACGAACAGGCACTGGTGGCCGTGGCCGAGCGGGCCAAGACCAGCGACCGGCAGATTCCGCTGCGTCAGCGTTACGCCGAAGTACTGGCGACCTGGGACGAATACGTCGAGCCGATGATTGATCTGGTGAACGCCGACGGCGCCTTCGAACAAGGCGTACGCAAGGTCGAAACCGTGCTGCTGAAGATGCTCAGCGAACAGCAGCGCCTCGGCCATCTGGTCGATGACGACATGCTGCTGCGCACCCACGCGCGCATCCTCGAGATGCAGACCAGCGCCCAGCTGACCCTGCGTCATGCCCGGGAATTGCTGCTGCCGTTGCGTGAAGAAGCTCGCCGGCACAACGCCGTGACCCGTGGTGCTGCGCTGGCGCTGGCCGCGATCCGCCGCAAAGGCATCGACGCCGTACCGCAAGCCGCGATGCCGCTGTTCACCCGGCCGCAAAGCACCTTCCTTGGCAGCGCCAGTCAGGTCGAGGCCTACGTCTACGCCCTCGCCCGTTTCGAGCCGAAACCGGCGCGCTTCCCCAAGGCGCACAAGACACAGAAAGGCGAAGCCCCGCGCGCACCGCGCACCGTGCGCGAAATGGTCGACCGTTGCGAAGAATCCCTGCCAATGCCGGATCTGATGACTTGGCTGCTGGAGCAGGAACCGGACGGCGCGACCGACGAATTGCTTTACTGGTTCTCGCGCCTGTCGCGGGAAAAACGCTTCAAGCGCGAGCGTCTGGAACGCCGCGAATACCACACACACGAGCACCAGGTCAGCCTGCGCTCCTTCGCCCTGCTCTCGGCCGCCGACACCGCCGCCGAGGATTCTGCGAGCATCCCCAATGCATCTTGATCTTTCCGAACTGTCGCAACTCGCGCCGATCTTCCGCGAGCTGTTCAAGGGTTACCACGTCAGCCGCCGCGATCCGGAGCTGTACGCGCAACTGTCGAACTTCCAGGACCAGTACCGCACGCTGTTCAAGGCACTGGGTTTCGAACTGGTCTGCGACACCCGTGGTTTCTACTATTTCGTGCCGGACATGGCAGCAGCGGCGGTGAACAAGACCGCTCAGCGCCTGGCGCTGTTCACCTTCATCCTCGTCGAGCATCTGGCCGATCAGGGCCGCGATCCGATCGCTGTGCTCGACGGCGGCAGCCTCGGCCGCGAAGAGTTGCCGTCGCTGCTGGAAAAGTACCGCGACCTGTTCATCCAGGCCGAAGTACAGACCGTTGAAGAGCTCGAAGAAAAGATCATGCGCCGCATGACCCAGCTTGGCTTCGCCAGTGAAGAAAACGGCGTGTACCGCTTCCTGCCGCCGATGCACCGTTTCCTCGACGTCTGCCTCTCGGTTCAGCAAGACCGCGATCTGGCAGCCAGCGTTCACAGCGTGCTGCCGCTGCCGGCACCGGTGCTGATCGACGAAGAAGCCGAAGCCAAATTCCTCGAGACCGACGATCCACTCGATCTTTCCGAATTTGAGGAAGAGAGCGAAGAAGACGCACTGGCCCGCGCCATTGCCGAAGAACAGGAGTCCGACGCATGAGCCAGGAACGCTACGGCATCCGCCGCTTTGCCCTTTTGAACACCGCCGGTTACAGCCTCGGACTGTTCCCGCTGGAAGAACCGCTGTCGGTCTACGGCGCGAACAACCTCGGTAAATCCGCCTCGATCAACGCCTTGCAGTTCCCGATCCTGGCGCGCATGTCGGACATGAGTTTCGGCAAGTACAGCCTGGAACAATCCCGGCGTTTCTACTTTGCCTCCGACACCAGCTACATCCTCGTCGAAGTGAACCTGCCCCACGGCCCGCACGTGATCGGCGTGGTCGGTCGCGGCCCGGGTGGCGGTTTCGGTCACCAGTTCTTTGCCTACGCCGGCAAGCTCGATCTGGCGCACTACCAGAAAAACGACACCTGCCTGCGTCAGAAAGAACTGTTCAGCAACCTTGAGAAGGAAGGCCTGAAAGCCTACGAACTCAAGCCTGATGAACTGCGCCGTTTGCTGGTTGGCGGTCATACGTCGATCCCGCTGGATCTGACCCTGATCCCGCTGCGCTCCACCAGCGAGCAGAGCCTGAAGACTTTCCGCGCGCTGTTCATCAACCTGCTGCACATGCGCGAAATCACCGCAGCCAAGCTCAAGCAATTGTTCCTCGATGCCTTCGAACACAGCCTGCGTTCCGGCAGCGTCGATTACATCGCCGCGTGCGAAGAAGCTTTCCGCGACGTGCGTCGCATGGAACAGGACTACAACTCGCTGGTTGCGGCCGGCCCGCTGGTCGAAGCCTTGGCCAACGGCGTGAAACAGCGCGACGTGCTGCGCGGCAAGCTGCATCGCCTGTCGCCACTGCTCGATTCGTTGCTCGGCACCTGGTCGGATTACGCCGGTGCGCGCAAAGAAGAACTGGCGATCCAGGCCGAACATTACCGTCGCGAGCAGGACGACCTGCAAAACGATCAGCGCGGCGGCACTCAGGAGCTGATGCGTCTGGAGCGGGAAATCTCCGGTATCCAGCGCTGGCTCGGTGAGTTGTCGGTGCTGAAAAACCGCTTTGCGCTGGTCGATGACGTCAAGGTACTGGAGCAGCAACTGCTGGCCGCCAAGGACGCTCACGATGAACTGGCCGGTGCGCTGGCGCAGTCCCGTCAATTCAGCGCCGAGGATCTCGAGGAGCGTCTGCGGGATCTGGAAAAACGCCTGAAGTCGGTGAAACAGCAACTCGATCACGCCGACAACAACAGCTACGCCCGCCTGCGTGAAGAGTTCTCGCAACAGGACGTCGAACGCCTGATGCGTCTGTTCAACAGCGCGCTGTTCAGCCTGCCGCTGGGCGAACACGGCATCACCCTCGACGAGGACGGCGAGTGGGTCAAATCGGTCGAGCTGATCCTCGACGGCTTCAAGGGCGAGCGTTTCGAAGTGCCGGGTCTGTCGATCGACATCTCGCACATCGAGCCGCCGGCCCTGCAAGCGCTGGCCGACCGTGCCGCGCTGCGTGATCAGAAAGAGCGTCTGGAAAAAGAACTCAAGCAACTGAAAACCCAGCAAGCCGTGGCCGCCGACCGCGCCGCGAGCAAGACCCAGACCGAAGCGCTGTACCAGCAGGTGCTGGATGCGCAGAAAGCTTTGGAAGACTTCCGCCGCACCCAGACTCTGAGCGCCGAAGAAGGCGACAAGCTGGAGCAACTGGCGCAGATGGAAGCCGCGCAGGACGAACTCAAGCGTTCCAGCGATGCGTTCACCGAGCGCGTCCAGCAACTGTCGGCCAAGCTGCAACTGGTCGGCCGCCAGATCGCCGACATGGAAGCCAAGCAACGCACCCTCGACGATGCCCTGCGTCGCCGTCAGTTGCTACCGGCGGATCTGCCATTCGGCACGCCGTTCATGGATCCGGTCGACGACTCCATGGACAACCTGCTGCCGCTGCTCAATGACTATCAGGACAGCTGGCAAGGCTTGCTGCGTGCCGATGGCCAGATCGAAGCGCTGTACGCGCAAGTGCGCCTCAAAGGCGTGGCCAAGTTCGACAGCGAAGACGACATGGAGCGCCGTCTGTCGTTGCTGATCAACGCTTATGCGCACCGTACCGACGAAGCCCTGACCCTCGGCAAGGCGCGTCGCGCAGCCGTGACCGATATCGCGCGGACCCTGCGCAATATCCGCAGCGACTACGACAGCCTCGAGCATCAACTGGCACTGTTCAACCGCGAGATCAACAAGCGTCAGGTGTCCAACCTGCAGAGCTTCCGCATCGTGCTCGCGCCGAACAAGGAAGCGCTCAAGCACATCGACCAGATCATCCACAGCGCCGGTCAGTACGAAGAAGGCGAAACCCTGTCGGTGTTCGACCTGAGCCAGAGCGCCGAGCAGGACAACAAGAACGAAGAGGCCAAGGAATACCTGGCGCGGCTGGTGGCGGCGAATCACAACCAGCTCGGCCTCAAGGACTTGTTCGAACTGGCGTTCGAGATCACCAAGGTCAACGGCCAGCCGGTGATCCACACCGACATCGATGGCGCGGCGTCCAACGGCACCACGATGACCATCAAGGCGCTGACCAACATGTACTTGTTGCTGCACTTGATGGACCGCGACCTGGCCGGTCGCGTGCGCCTGCCGTACTACCTCGACGAGGCGGCGGACATCGACGAGAAGAACCAGGCAGCATTGCTGGAAACCAGCCTGCAACTGGGCTTCGTGCCGATTCTGGCGAGCGTGAAGCCGCAGGTCTGCGCCAGTGTCGCCATCGACCTGGAAGGCGGCAGCGGCCCGGCCGGCATCTACATCGACGAGGCGGACTGGAAATACATCCGCCGTCACGATGTGGTGAAGGCCACCGTCAATGTCGAAGCGGACGAGCCGGAGCTGGATGCGGTTTGATGCGTAACTGACGGGCACAAAAAAGGGCCGCGATCCATTGGATCGCGGCCCTTTTTCATGGGCTCGGGATTATTTACCGAGGGGGATTTTCGGCGCCCAGGTCAGCCATTCGTCTTCGAACTTGTCGAACAGCGCGAAGGTCTGTTCAGCCCGAGCCGGGTTGCCGATGCGCTCACCGTCCGGCGTGGCGAAGGCGATACCGCCCTGAATCGCTGTCTCCAAAGACTCCGTGCGTACGGTCACGCCCTTGAACAGACCGATATCGAATCCGACACCGCTGGTGTTCCAGAAGCGGCTACCGCTACGTACCAGAGGCGCGTACTTCGGCTCGATCAGGATGTGCACCAGTACCCGATCCGCAGTCTGGCCCAGTTCATAACCGGTGACTTTACCCACGGTGATTTCGCGGTAAGTCACTGGCACACCCGGTTTGAGCGAACCGCGACGAGCGGCGCTCAAGACCAGGCTCAAGCCTGCTTCCTGCTTGGCCAACTCTGGCGGATTGCCCAACGCCACGAAGTTCTTCTGCGGGCCGAGGTTCTTGGCCGCCGGTTGCACTTCGAGGTATTGGCCGGTCACCAGGGTTTCCAGGTTCGAGGTTTTGATCAGCCCCAACTCCGGTTTGACCACCCAGAACTGACTGCCGACCCGGGCAATCTTCTCCGGCACTTCTGTGATGCGCGCGGTGAGGATCACCGATTGCAGGTCATCGGTCAGGTCGACGCTTTCGATCTTGCCCACATCCAGGCCTTTGAAGCGAATCGGCGTGCCGCTGCGCAAACCGTCGGCACGGTCGACCTTGATGGTGACCACCGCGCCCTTCTGATTCGCGTCATCATGATTGGCGAACAGACGGAAGCGCGGAATCCGCTTCTGCAGCGGAGCCTTGGCTTGCGGCGTTTCGAACGCGATGCCGCCGGCCATCAGGGTCTGCAACGACTCGCTCTTGACCTGAATGCCGCCGGTCAAGCCGCCGGTCAACGTGACCCCGCTGACGTTCCAGAACCGGGTCGAGGCGTTGACCAGGTTTTCGTATTCCTTCTCGATGTGGACGCCGATCACCAGTTGCTTCCGGGTCTTGGAGAATTGATAGCTCTGCACCGAACCGACCTTGACCTGCTTGTAGAGGATCGGGCTGCCGACATCGATCGAGCCGAGCGTGTCGGTGAACAGCACCAGGTGCAGACCCGGTGAACGGAGGTCCAGCGGCGGCGCTTTCGGCCGGGCTTCGAACTCACGCTGCGGAGCGCCGCCCTTGTCGCCTGGGCGCACGGCGATGTAGTTACCTTTGACCAACGCTTCCAGACCGGTGATGCCGGCCAGGGAAATCGACGGCTTGACCACCCAGAACTGGGTGCCGGTGACCAGATATTCTTCAGCCAGAGGATCGAGGGTCAATTCAGCGGTGGCGCTGGACAAGTCCGGATCGATCTTCAGCGCTTTCAGGTTACCGACCTGAATGCCCTTGTACATCACCGGCGTACGACCGGCCTGCAGACCTTCGAAATCGCTGAGTTTGACCTTCACGCGGATGCCGGCGGCGGCCGCATCGAAGTCTTCGTAGAGGCGGAACGGCAGGCTCGGATCGGTCGGCGGGCTGTCCTTGCGGTTCTCCGGCGTAGCGAAGGCAATACCGCCGGCGACGATGCTGGCCAGGGATTCGCTGCGCACTTTCACCCCGGACAGGTTGGCGTCGATGCTGATGCCGCTGGCGTTCCAGAAGCGCGTATGTTTACGCACCAGTTTGGCGTAGGTCGGCTCGATGAACACTTTGAGTTCGACAGTGCTCTGGTCTTCCGACAGCACGTAACTCTTGATCTGGCCAACCTTGATCTGCTTGTAGAACACCGGGCTGCCACGGTTCAGCGAACCCAGGCGATCCGCCTTGATCGTCAGGTGCAGTCCGGGTTTGGAGTCCGACAGCGGAGGCTCTTCGGCCAGCGCCTTGAACTTGCGGGTCGGCTCGCCTTCACCCGGGCTGATCGCGACATAGTTACCCGATACCAGGGTTTCCAGACCGGTGATACCGGCCAGTGTCACACTCGGTTTGACCAGCCAGAAGCGGGTACTGGTCTTCAGGTATTGATCGACATCCTTGTTCATTTCGATGGTGGCGATCACGCCTTTGGTGCCGCCTTCGTCGTCGAGCTTGAGGGCTTTGACCTTGCCGACGGGCATGCCTTTGTAGACCACTTCGGTCTTGTTGGCCTGGATACCTTCACCGCTTTCGAAGCGCACCTGAATCTCGATGCCGGTTTCGTTGTAGGCACGCCATCCCAGCCAGCCGCCGATGATCAGGGCAATCAGGGGCAGTACCCAAATGGCAGACCAGTTCGAAGCCGGTCGGGTTTTCGCTACAGGCAAATCAGTCATGGTCGGCGTCCGACTCCGTGTTATCCCAAATCAGTCGGGGATCGAAAGTGACAGCGGCGAGCATCGTCAGAATCACCACACTGGCGAAGGCGATGGCGCCAAGATTGGCTTCGACGCTGGCAAGCCGGCCGAAGTTGACGACCGCCACCAGAATGGCGATCACGAAAATATCGAGCATGGACCAGCGGCCGATGAACTCGATGAAGCGGTACATCCAGATCCGCTGGCGCGCGGACAACGGCTGGCGGCGCTGTACCGAAAACAGCAGCAGTGCGATGCCCACCAGCTTGAAGGTCGGCACCAGGATACTGGCGATGAACACCACGGCAGCGATCGGAATCATGCCGTGCTGCACCAACTGGATCACACCAGACATGATCGTGCTCGGATCACCCTGGCCCAGAGAGCTGACTGTCATGATCGGCAGTACGTTGGCCGGGATGTAGATAATCGCCGCAGTGATCAGCAACGCCCAGGTTCGGGCGAGACTGTTCGGGCGCCGCGCATGAACCAGCGCACCACATCGGGTGCAGGTCTGAACATCGCTTTCGGTATCCTGCCTGTTCAGTTCGTGGCATTCGGTACAGATCAGAATGCCCGCATCAATCGCCCGCATGGGCATCTTCTCCTGATAACGCCTGCCAGATCTGGTGCGGTGACATCACCACTTCGAGCCAGACCTGAACCAGTAACAAGCCGATGAAACACGCCAGACCGAGGCCCACGGTGATAGCCGCCATGTCCGCCAGTTTGACGATCGCGACCAGGACGCCCATGAGGTAGACCTCGAGCATGCCCCAGTCTTTGAGGTGGTGATAAATGCGGTAGAGCAACAGGCCGTAGCTACGACCGATGTTGAAACGGATCGTCAGCAACACCATCAACTGACACAGCAGTTTCAGCAGTGGAATCGCCATGCTGCACAGGAATACGACGACTGAAACGCCGCGCATATCGGTATTGAACAGGCCGATAACACCGCTCCAGACAGTGTCCTGCGACGATTGCCCCAGAACATTGAGCTGCATGATGGGCAAAAAGTTCGCCGGCACGTAGAGCAGCAGTGCGGCAATGACCAGGGCAAGACTGCGCTGCACCACGTTATGACGGTGGGCATACAGTTCATAACCGCAGCGTGGGCAGAGGGCTTTTTCGCCGTGAGCAAGCTTGGGCTTACGCATCAGCAGATCGCACTCATGACAGGCCACCAAGTCATCCAGCGGTAATTCTGACAGCCCGGGGGCGTCAACCGAATCTGACATAAGGGCTCTGACTCCGAAAAAGTTGGGATCTATTCTAGTGTTCTGATTCGAAAATAACTGTGCAAATTTGTTCGCCGACGGCGAGCAAAAACTTTCCCGCGGGCAAAACAAAACCCCAACTGCTTTCGCAATTGGGGTTTCGGAATTTAATCTTGACGATGACCTACTCTCACATGGGGAAACCCCACACTACCATCGG